>Ga0208734_100047_pt1 | contig 63136 bp, 65 predicted proteins | sample Subbio2Aug_QV11A_FD_184824 | JGI IMG/M metagenome (GOLD analysis project Ga0208734, IMG submission 184824) | Serpentinite rock and fluid subsurface biosphere microbial communities from McLaughlin Reserve, California, USA - CR12Aug_QV11A (SPAdes) | ecosystem: Environmental > Terrestrial > Deep... | reverse complement strand
GTGCTCTGTAGTGTGCCTACTTCCTCAAGCTATTTTAACAAAATTCTACAGGCTGCGGGTAGGACAATTGGTTTCATATCCTTTTGTGCCTTGAAGCGCAGCGGAAAGGAATGGTCATAACGATGAGTGTGATGAGTGAATTCTCAAAAGGGATTGTTAAAGAAAATGCCATCTTCCGCTTGGTGCTTGGTATGTGCCCCGCACTGGCTGTTACAACCAAGGCTGAGTTTGGCCTTGGGATGGGTCTTGCTACCACAGCAGTGCTTGTTGGCTCCAACGTGGTGATTTCCCTAATGCGCAGTATTATTCCGGCAAAAGTCCGGATCCCTGCCTTCGTCATTGTTATTGCCACGTTTGTGACGATGGTCGATATGCTCTTAAATGCCTATCTGCCTGTACTTCATGGACAACTGGGTATTTTTGTGCCACTGATTGTGGTAAATTGTATTATCCTGGGGCGAGCCGAAGCATTTGCTTCCAAGGCTCCCGTTATCCACTCGCTGGCTGATGGTATCGGTATCGGTTTAGGATTTACGCTTTCCCTGGTGTTACTGGGTTCCGTGCGCGAGTTGCTGGGTGCCGGTACCATTTTTAACGTCAATCTGCTGGGAGCCGCCTATGAGCCGTTTAAGGTTTTTGGCTCCCCGCCGGGCGCTTTCCTGGCGCTTGGCTTGTTGTTGGCGCTGGTGAATATGCTCTCCAAGAAATACAAACTGGAGTAAAGGAGGCTAGACTGTGGGCGAGATCTTTGCAATTATTTTTGGTGCGATTTTCATTAATAATTTTGTGTTGTCCCGCTTTTTAGGTATTTGCCCGTTCATGGGCGTTTCTAAAAAAGTGGAAACTTCATTGGGCATGGGGATGGCCGTTACTTTTGTGATGGGCTTGGCTTCGTTTGTAACCTGGCTGCTCGAGTATTATGTGCTGGTACCAAATCAACTGGAATATCTGCGTACCATCGTGTTTATCTTGGTTATCGCCTCGCTAGTCCAGTTTGTGGAACTGGTGATCCGCAAAGCCAGCCCCACCCTTTACCAGTCGCTCGGTATTTTTTTGCCGCTGATTACAACCAACTGTGCTGTGCTGGGCGTGGCGATTTTGAATATTCAGCTAGAGTACAATCTGTTTGAGGCCGTCGTCTTTGGCGTAGCTGCTGCCGTAGGTTTCACCTTGGCCTTGGTAATTATGGCGGGAATCCGCGAGCGGCTGGAATTGGTGTTTATTCCGAAACATTTTCAGGGTGTATCTATCGCCATGATTATTGCCGGAATCCTGTCCCTAGCTTTCGGGGGATTCAAGGGCATGATGTAGGGGGAAATGACAATGAGTATAATTATACCGGCAATTCTTAGCCTAGGTGGGCTAGGGTTGTTATTTGGCGGCGTATTGGCCTTTGCCGCGCAAAAGTTCGCCGTTGAAGTCGATCCCAAGGTGGAAATGGTTCAGGAAGCACTTTTGGGTGCCAACTGCGGCGCTTGCGGCTATGCCGGCTGTGCCCAGTTTGCAGAAGAAGTAGTAGCAGGAAAAGCGCCGGTTAGCGGCTGTACGCCCGGTGGCGCTAAGACGGCAAGTAGAATCGCCGAAATTCTCGGGGCGGAAGCCCCGTCAGCAGAAGCACGCCTTGTGGCGCAAATTGTTTGCCTAGGCGACGGGGTTACCGCCAAAACTAAGCATATTTATGACGGTGCGCCTGATTGTAAAGCGGCGCTGATGTTTGGCGGCGGACCACTGGCTTGTAGCTTTGGCTGCGTAGGTCTTGGCAACTGTGTCCGCGCTTGCCCTGTTCATGCCATAGTCATGGGAGATAACGGCCTGCCCGTTATTGATACGGTTCTCTGTATCAGCTGCGGCAAATGCAAAAACATCTGCCCGCGACAGGTGATTGAAATGGTGAACGCTAATGGTCTGCACCACGTGCGCTGTAAGTCTCGTGACAAAGGCAAGCTTGTTCGGACAGTGTGCGAACGTGGATGTATCGCCTGTAATCTTTGTGTGAAAGCTTGCCCCGTGGAAGCCATTCGCATGGAAAACAACTTAGCTATCATTGACAGTTATATCTGTACGAACTGCGGTGAATGTGTCGAGGCTTGTCCGCGTACTACCATTGTTTAGGCTGCGGCGCGGAAGACTTCTCTTCCGCGCCAGCTTTTTTCGTTGACATTCCCGGGTTACGGGAGTAAACTTAGTTTGTCGTATAATGACTTTATTGTGAGTCGGTTATTTCGCCGATGTTAACAAGTCGGACATCTGACCCCTAATAATGGAGGAATTTATGGATAAGCTGACACACATAAATGAACAGGGACGCGCTAAAATGGTGGATGTTTCCGCAAAAGACGATACCCGCCGGCTGGCGGTGGCGCAAGCCTCTGTGCGGATGAAGTCGGCAACGCTGGAGTTAATCGCTGCCGGCGGCATCGCCAAGGGAGACGTGCTGGCCGTTGCTCAGGTGGCCGGCGTGCTGGCGGCAAAAGAGACGTCACGCTTGATCCCCATGTGTCACCCGCTGTTTATTACGGCGGTTGATATTTGCTTTACGCTTGATAATGTGAGACAGCTTGTGAAAATAAAAGCTACGGTTGGTACTACCGGCAAAACAGGCGTGGAAATGGAAGCGCTTACCGCCGTTTCAGTGGCTGCGCTGACAATTTATGATATGTGTAAGGCCATTGATAAGGAGATGGAAATCGGCGATGTCTGTTTGCTGGAAAAGCAGGGCGGCAAATCGGGTGATTATCGTCGTATTGAAGGCGGGGAGGAGGGTAGGCAGTGAAAAAAATCGAGAAAGACACCACTTTTTGGGCGACGGCAGGCGTATTGTTTCTCTTTTGGATTTTGATCACCTGGCGTCTGCACTGGCAGCACTTGCTGGTGGGTGCGATCTGCTCTTACGGAATCGCCGCTTTTAACCATGATTTATTGCTGAAGCCGGTAGAGCGTCCGCTGTATCATAAAAAAACGCTTTGGAAGTGGGTCGTCTACTTCTATATTCTGGTGGTTGCCATTTTTAAGTCCAACTGGGATGTGGCAAAGATTGTCTTGAAGCCCAAAATGGACATTTCTCCGGGATTTATTAAATATCGGGCAAGACTGAAAAAACCGCTAAATAGAGTAATTCTCGCCAACTCCATCACTTTAACCCCCGGAACTTTAACGGTGGAAATGGAAGGCGATATCTATGTGGTTCATGCCATTACCCGAGGCAATGCTGAGGATGTGGCTGAATGGGATATGATCGACAGGCTGGTTGAAATCGAGGAGGCAGAACAAAATGGGGCTTGAGTTTACCTTTCTTGAGAACATTTTTATCGGTGTGAGCGTAATCCTGATTATTGCCACCTTTTTTTGCCTTTATCGTGCTGTGGTAGGCCCAAGCGAGGCTGACCGAGTGGTGGCCATTAACATTATCGGCACTAAAACTGTAGTAATTATTTCGCTGATCGCCTTTGTACTGAAACAGGAATTTTTCTTGGATGTGGCCTTGGTTTATGCTCTGATTAGCTTTGTGGCCACCATCGGGATTGCAAAATATATGGAAAAAGGTGCCTTGGAGTAGGGGAGGATTACGATGACTGTCGTAACTAACACGCTTATTATTATTACTCTTGCCGCCGGCCTGTTTTTCTTTCTTGTTGGGGTGGTGGGCCTGATCAGATTGCCTGACGTTTATTCCCGTATGCATGCCACAACAAAATGTGACACGTTGGGCGCGGGCTTGATTCTGTTTGCGCTCGTCTTGTACGCCGGTTTTTCCAATGCCAGCGTAAAGCTCTTATTTATGATTCTCTTTCTTTGGATTACTAACCCAACTGCTGCCCATGTAATTGCCCGTGCCTCCTATCGAAATAAAGTCCGCTTTTGCGAAGGCACATACGAACTCGATAAAACCGGGGAGGCGCAGTGCAATGATTGATGTTCTGAAATACCTGATTCTTTTTTTTCTGGTTTTTTGCGCCGTCTTTGTGGCAAGGACAAAGGATATGCTCTCGGCAGTGATTATTTTCGCTGCATACAGTCTAATGATGGCTATTCTCTGGTTGCTTTTAGCGGCGCCGGATATTGCCATAACGGAAGCGGCTATCGGTGCCGGCGTAACAACCTTGCTGCTCGTGGCAGCCATTAGTAAGACGAGGAGGGAAGAATAGGTGAGAAAACTGCTGGTGCTTTTTTTTCTTGCGGTGATCATGGTGGTGCTGGTGGCAACTGTGATTGAAATGCCTACAATCGGCGACCCTGCCAATGTGACCAACAACGAAGTTCCACGCCGCTATGTGGAAGCTAGCCTGGAGGAAACGGGAGCGCTAAATGTGATCGCTAGTATCATTACAGACTACCGTGCCTTTGACACACTAGGTGAGGCCACTGTGCTTTTTGTGGCAATTGCCGCAGTATTATCCAATTTGAAAGCGCACTGATGTCGCATGCGAGGTGAATGACTTGGAAGATGTTATTGTCCGTTATGTTAGCCGTTTTATCCTGCCTTTTGTTCAGCTTTACGGGCTGTATGTCGTGCTGCACGGCCACCTTTCCCCCGGCGGCGGATTTTCCGGTGGTGCCGTTATCGGTGCGAGCATGATTTTATACGCGCTGTCTTTTAACTTGGCGGCAGGGTCAAAGAAATTATCACACGATGTTTCTTCCATCCTGGAAAGTAGCGGTGCGCTGATTTTTGCCGGGATGGGACTTCTCTCAATTTTGCTGGGAGGAAACTTTCTTGCCAACAGAGCTGCCGGCATTCCTTTAGGCACGCCGGGAAATCTTTTTAGCAGCGGCTCCATTGCGATCATTACTTTTGGCGTGGGAATCAAAGTGGCCAGCACCATGATTACGCTGTTTTACAGCCTGATTGAGGAGGAGGGACATAGTCATGACCATCACTGAAATTGTGCTGCGTTTGCATGCCAACAGTTATTATTTCTTTGCCATAATCCTCTTTATTATCGGCTTTCATACTATGTTGACTCATAATAATTTAATCAAAAAGGTGATCGGCATGAATATTATGGATATGGCCATCTTCTTGTTTTTTGTGGCCATCGGCTATGTCCGCGGCGGCCGTTCGCCGATTCTTGAACCGGGTGTTAACCACACTTTTATTAACCCGCTCCCTTCTGCCCTAATTCTGACCGGAATCGTTGTAGCCGTCAGCGTTACGGCGTACGCTCTGAGTCTGATTATCAAACTGTACAAGCACTATGGAACTATTGACGCGGAGGAAATTATGCGTATACGGGGAGGCGGCTCCCTGTGAATCTAAGTCAACACTTGCCTGCACTAATTGTGGTAGTGCCGCTTTTTTTTGCTTTTGTCATGCCTTTGCTGGCACGCTGGCGCAAACAGTGGTGTGTGCCGGTCACCTTGGGTGCAATTATTTTTTCTTTTGTTGCTGCGGTGAAGATGGCGTTTCAGGTGATGAACACCGGACCTTTCTCTTATTATATGGGAGACTGGCCGCCGCCTTGGGGGATTGAACTTGGCATTGATTATCTAGCAGCATTTGCCGCCCTGACAATTACCGGCGTAGGTTTGTTGATTATTTGGTACGGCAGCAAGGATCTGCTTCATGAACTTAAAGCGGAAGTCATCGGCTGGTATTACACGCTCTACCTGCTGCTGATCGCCTCCATGGTAGGGATTGTGATTACAAATGACATCTTTAATATGTTCGTCTTTCTTGAAATTTGTGCTATCGCCGCCTGTGGGATAATATCAATTAAAGAAAGCAGGGACTGCATAGAGGCAGCTTTTAAGTATTTGGTATTATCTGTATTGGGTTCCGGCGCTTTCCTGTTAGCCGTCGCCATGCTCTATATGGTAACAGGGCACTTAAACTTTACTTTTATGGCAGAAGCTCTGCCGGAAGCGATGGCTCTCTATCCCAATAATTTACTGGTGGCATTGGCACTGTTAATTGTCGGGCTAGGAGTGAAAGCGGCGCTCTTCCCGTTGCACGTTTGGTTGCCAGATGCCCATTCCTCGGCGCCTTCTCCCTCTTCTGCTGTACTATCTGCTCTCGTGATTAAAGTTTATGCGGTGGCAATGATTAGACTGCTTTACCTTGTTTTCCCGCGAGAACTGCTGGGGATGGCTCCCGTGATGGAGATAATCCTTTGGATGTCCTCCCTAGCCATTATTATCGGCTCAATGTTTGCCATTGTACAGGATGACATTAAAAAAATGCTCGCCTACTCTAGTATTGCCCAAATTGGTTACGTCTTTTTAGGTGTGGGTCTGATGAGCGAATCTGCGCTGGTCGGCGGTATCTTGCATATTTTCAACCATGCTTTGATGAAATCCATGCTCTTCTTGGCCGCAGGCGCCTTTATTTATGGCACGGGAGTGCGGAAGCTTAGTGAGCTGAAAGGAATCGGACACACCATGCCAATCCCAGCCATTGCTTTCTGTATCGGTGCGTTTTCCATGGTGGGAATCCCGATTACCAGTGGGTTTATTTCTAAATGGTACTTGGCTTTAGGTTCTCTTGACGTCGGGCGTCCGTTTTTTATGGGAGTGATTCTCATCAGCAGTCTGTTAAACGGGTTCTATTATTTGCCGATTGTGGTTAATGCCTTTTTCGGCGAGCCGGAAAAGGCTGTGGCTAAGCCCAAGCCGTTGCCGAAACAGATGCTTGTGCCACTCACAATTCTCAGTTTTGGCGTGATTTTCTTTGGCGTTTTTCCGTCGCTGATTTTAGGAATTGTTTACAGAGCGGCTCAGCTACTGCTGGGATTATAATAAAGCTGGGATGTTAGTTTAAACATTTTAGGGAGAGCTTTATTTAAAGAAGGGGAGATGAGGAAATGCCGCAGTTAGATTCATTTCTGCCTGTTTGGATCGTGATGTTTCCAATGGTGATGACTGTAGTGATTTTTTATGTGGAACAACGATCAGAGAAGATGCGCAATGCGCTGGCCGTAGCCACCTCTGTCGTCACGTTTCTTTCTGTTCTGGCGCTGTATCCGGGAGTTATGGCCGGCAAGATTATTGAGTTTGAGCTGTTTCAGATATTGCCCAACTTGGCTATTTCTTTCAGGGTGGACATCCTGAGCTTCTCTTTGGCTTTACTCTCATCATTTATCTGGATGTTGGTAGCAATTTACTCGATTGATTATATGTGTAAGGAGCATGGTTGCAATCGTTATTATCCGGTGTTGATTATCACCCTTGCCAGTTGTATGGGAATTTTTATGGCAGGAGACCTGTTCACTCTTTTTGTGTTCTTTGAGTTGATGTCACTGATTTCCTATGTATTAGTCGTCCACGAGGAAACGATTGAGGCGCTCCGCGCAGGGTATAAGTATCTGATTATGACCATCATTGGCGGACTTGCTCTCTTCTTTGGAATTATAATTACCTTTGAACTTGGCGGTTCAGTTTCGTTGAGCAATCCAGTGCCCCTAATCAGCGAACCGTCAAACCTGGCATTTTTCGCTTTTATATCTTTTCTAATTGGTTTTGGCATGAAAGCCGGGATGTTTCCGCTGCACGTCTGGTTGCCGGATGCCCATCCGGTTGCTCCGTCTCCCGCCAGTGCCCTGCTTTCAGGAATCATGTTAAAAACAGGCGCATACGGTTTACTGCGGGTTATCTTCCACGTCTATGGGATCGAATTCATGCAGGCAACGGGCTGGACGGTGATTCTTGCCGTGGTAGCCGTGATTACCATTCTGCTGGGTTCCGCGGTAGCCATTACCCAAGAGAATCTGAAGCGCCGTCTGGCATACTCTAGTGTTGGTCAGATGGGCTACATTCTGCTTGGGATCTCCATTCTTAACGAGCGCGCGCTGATGGGGAACATCTTTCATATTTTCAGCCATGCTTTTATGAAGAGCACCCTCTTTTTGGCGGCCGGCGCGATTATCCTCAAAACTGGCAAGAAAAATATTAAAGATTTAGGCGGTATTGGCCGCCAGATGCCGTTTACCATGTTTGCCTTTACGCTGGCAGCCTTATCGATGATTGGTATTCCGCCATTTAACGGTTTTTTAAGTAAGTGGACTCTATCGCTTGGGGCGATGGATGCCGGCGTTCCTTTCTACGTGTTGATTCTTTTGATTAGCAGTTTATTGAATGGGCTTTATTATCTGCCGATCATTATTTCCGCTTTTTTTGGTGAAGAGCACGGTGAAGGGCATCAGCATCAATCAATAAAAATCAACGAGGCTCCCTATAAAATGCTGATACCGATCGCTATCTTGGCGATTAGCTGCCTGCTTTTCGGGCTGCTCCCTTCCAACCTGCCCTTTGACTTATCCCGGGTGGCCGCAGAATATTTGCTTAGGGGAGGATTCTAGTCAACATGATCTTCACATCCTTTTTGCCGGTGCTGGCCATCTTAGTCCCCTGGCTTGGTGCGCTGGTGGTCTTTCTGGCAGGCTATCTCTCGGAGAAATTACGCAATCTGCTGGCGGTGCTGGTAGCTTTGGCTACATGCGGCATTGTCCTCTCGCTCTATCCCTATGTGCAGACAGGCACAGTCGTCTATCGCTTTGCCGATCTGATGAGCTTTGGGCTTTATTTTCGTGTTGATTTTCTCAGCTTTGTTTTCGCGGCGCTTTTCTCGCTAAGTTGGCTTTTTGCGACGATCTATGCTACCGTCTACATGAAGAAGGAGCACGCACAGAACCGCTTCTATCTCTTTCTCCTGTTAACTTTTGCGCATTGTCTGGGCGTCGTTCTGGCCGGTGATTTGTTTAGTCTTTTCTTATTTTTTGAGCTGATGACTTTCTCTTCCTACGTGCTCGTTATTCATCGGCAAACACCGGGGGCGATCAGAGCCGGTAATATCACAATATATATGGGTGTCGCCGGAGGGTTGGCGCTGCTGATGGGTATTTTTATCCTCTTTGCAGGGGTAGGTACGTTGGATCTTGTGCCTATGCTGGAAAGAATCCTGGCGGCCGGGATTAACCCGCTGCTTGTAATCCCCCTGTTTATGGTCGGCTTTGGCATCAAAATGGGGATGGCACCGCTGCATATTTGGATGCCCAGAGCCTATGAAGAAGGTCCCTCGCCGATAAACGCCATCTCATCGGCGGCCATGCTGAAAGCCGGTGCCTACGGGATGATTCGGATCATCGGCATGGTTTTCACTCCGGCAAATCCGGCAGTAGTGCCGGCTGGGGCGGAAGTGATTAAATATATTGGACTAGCCGTCATTTGGCTGGGGATTCTCACGATGGTCATGGGTGCTGCCTTGGCAATTTTGCAACATAACGCCAAGCGAATCCTGGCCTATAGCAGTGTCAGCCAGATGGGCTATATTCTGATGTGCATCGGCGTGGCCGCTTTTCTCGGCTTCGAAAAAGGAGCGGTGGGCTTTTCCGGTGCGATGTATCATATTATTAATCATTCCGTCTTTAAGGCGGCACTCTTTATGGTGGTGGGAGCAGTTTACCTGATTACCTTGGATGTGGATCTTAGCCGTGTGCGGGGAATGATGAAAAAGGTTCCTTTTCTGGCGTTCGTTTTTTTGATTTCCTATGTCGCCATTGCCGGTGTACCTGGTGGGAGCGGCTATGCTTCCAAGGCTATCATGCACAGAGCCATTGTTTACGCCTATAAATACGGCGGAGAGTTCACCAGTCTGTGGGTGGCAGAGAAGTTTTATGTTCTAGCCAGCGCGATGACTGTAGTTTATTTTGCTAAGTTGTTTATCGGGCTTTTTTTGGGTAATATGCGGAAGGAACACGCCAATTTGAATTTTAAGGTATCACCGCTGATTAAGGGCATTTTGTTAATTTACTCGGCGGCAATTTTGGCTGTGGGCTTCTTCCCGAACTTTGTTTTAAACCGCATCGTCATTCCAGCCGGTGCCGGTTTCTCCTTTGACGCTTATGGCTTCAAGGCTTTAAAGGAAATCAACTTTTTCCTTTGGTATGATTTGCAGGAACCGCTGTTGGTCTTTGCCTTGGCTGCGCTGATGTATCTGGTCTTAGACCATAAGCGAATCTTTGACTGGAAAGCACCGGAGTGGCTTAGTGTGGAACATAGTTTTTTTCTGCCGCTGTCCCGCTTTTTCTTTAAAACTTGTTGTAATTTCGGCACAGCTTTCGACTCTGCTATTAATCGGACATATTTGCAGTCCGGAAAAATAGCTTCGGAGATGTGCAAATATATCACTGTTTTTGATTCTTCTGTCAATAAAGTCTATGAAAGCAGCGGAGGGGCTGCGCGCCGTCTTGCGGAACAGGCCGAAAAGTTTGACGGCGTGATAAATGACGCTTATGAAAAATCGGGCGGCGTGGCTCGGATGATCGCCGATGGAGCAGAGCAATTTGACGGCGTGATCAATGACGCTTATGAAAAATCGGGCGGCGTGGCGCGCAAGGTTGCGGACGGAGCAGAACGATTAGACGGCGTGATAAACGACACTTATGAAAAATCCGGGCAGATGGCGCGGCAGTTGGCAGACAAGACGGCGGAGCTTGATAGTTCACTGGACGAGGCATATGAGCAATCAGGCGAACATACCCGCAGTCTGTGGGAGCGGATGCGGGGTAGTCAGTCAGACTGGAATATTAAAAACCTTAACTTCGATTCGCTCCTGATCGCTTTGACTCTAGGGCTCTTCCTCTTTTTGCTGTTTTACTATACCCGCTTTAACTGACACACGGTTTTAATTGACATAAATTGACACAAAGGTTAAGCAAATGACGCCTGCAGGCGTCATTTGCTTAACTTGTAGCATAGGAAATTATATCGTTCAGGGAAGCTACGATCCTATGCGTTGGGGTTTGTAAGGGGCGTGCCCCTTACTCTTGCGGGGTGCTCAGGGTCCGCAGACCCGCCGAAGGGGCGGCAGCCCCTAGCGGAATAAAAAAGACGCGTCAGTTGATAGAAAACGCGAAGCGTCTTTTTTATTGCGCACCGTCTTCTTCCGTGATAAACTGGAACAGATAAATACATTGGAGCGATGCAGGGTGAAACTACCACACTGGCCCCGCCGGCTGATTATTGCGATTGTCGTGTCACAGGTTCTGCTTGTTTTGTTTATAGTCAGTATGGTCAGATCCGGCGGGCTGCTTGGCGGCCCTAAAAGGCTGGTACGTACAGAGTTTCTCATGAACACTGTGGTCGAGACGATAATCTATACGGCAAATACCAAAGCGGGAGAACAGGCTTTATCGGCTGCCTCGGAGGCGGCAGCCAGGCTGGCTGCCATCCTTGACAGGCACCGCGCAGGCTCTGAGGTGGCGATGATCAATGCGCAGGCCGGCAAAGGGCCGGTAATCGTCTCTGCCGACACGTTCGCAAATATTAGCTTGGCGCTGGAAGTAGGCAGGCTTACGAGCGGCGCCTTTGATTTAACTGTGGCCCCCTTGCTCGAGCTATGGGGCTTTGGCACCGGAAATGCGGTCGTTCCCTCGGAGCAGCAATTAGCGAAAGTGTTGCCGCTCGTGGATTATCAGAGGGTGCGCTTGGTTGAGGAAGGGATGCAGGTCTTTCTGGAAGCTGAAGGGATGCAGCTCGACCTGGGCGGCATCGCCAAGGGCTATATCGTGGACAGAGCAGTGGAAGTGTTGCGGGCAGCGGGAGTTAGTTCCGGGACTGTGGACGCCGGCGGCGATATCCGTGCCATAGGCTCAAAGCCCGACGGTTCGCCTTGGCGAATTGGCATCCGCCATCCCCGTGAGCGGCGGGAACTAGTGGCAATAGTGGAGCTCCGGGACAAGGCTATTGTAACTTCCGGTGACTACGAGCGCTTTTTTACCGTTGGCGAGCAGCGTTATCACCATCTGCTTGACCCGCAGACAGGCATGCCTGCCCGGGGTGTGACTAGCGTGACAGTTGTGGCGCCTGATGCTTTCACAGCCGATGCGTATTCGACCGCCGTCTTTGTTATGGGACGAGAACGGGGGATGGCTTTGGTGGAGTCGCTGCCGGAGGTGGAAGCGATTATTATTACAGAAGATGGGCAAATTCATCTATCCTCCGGACTGGAAGGGCAGGTTGAAATTCTGTAGATGATGCGCACGAAAAAACTGACTCAGCTTGCCATCTTGCTTGCTTTTGCTTTGGTTATGCATACTGTGGAAGCCCTATTGCCTGTTCCCATGCTTGTCCCCGGTGCGAAACTTGGTTTGGCAAACGTGATAACTCTGTTGGCTTTTGTAATCTTCGGTTTTGGTTCTGCAATGTATCTCGCTGTCGTTCGCACACTGCTTGGCAGCATCTTCTTGGGAAATTTCCCCGGTTTTGGCTTTTATCTGAGTTTTAGCGGCGCTGTTGTTTCCACCTTGGTGATGGCGCTGGGGATAGCGCTTTGGAAGCGCGGAAAAATATCATTGGTGGCAGTAAGCATCATGGGAGCCGTGGCTCATAACACGGTGCAGGTTGCGGTGGCCAGTCTTGTCATCGGCAATCTTAATCTTCTGAAGCTTTATTTGCCCTTATTATTGCTTTTGGCTATTCCTACCGGCTTTTTCACCGGCCTGGTAGTAGTTTATACTCAAAAAGCGCTTCGCAGAGTGCTGACAGGCGTCTAGCGGCTGCGATGGGGGAAGCTATGCGGAAATTAGTCTTGGCTTCGGCTTCGCCGCGCCGCGCCGAATTATTACGACAGCTTGGCCTGACTTTTGTTGTGTCGGCGAGCGGGGTGGCGGAAGAAGAGAAAGAACAGGATCCGGCGGCGCTCGTTAAGTTTTTAGCAATCTCTAAAGCAAAGGCAGTGGCAACCAAGTTTGCTGACGGCGTAATTATCGCAGCAGACACTGTGGTTTGTCTCGACGGAGAGCTATTGGGAAAGCCGCAGGATGCTGAAGATGCTGCTAGAATGCTCGCAAGTCTTTCCGGCAGGCGACATGAAGTGTTAACCGGCGTAGCCGTTCTCCGCCAACCTGACGGGCTGCTCTGCTGCCATGTTGAAAAAACAGCAGTGACCATGCGTGAAATCAGCGAGCCAGAAATTACGTGGTATTTGGCTAGCGGCGAACCTTACGACAAAGCCGGCGGCTACGGAATTCAGGGAAGAGCAGCAGTGTTTGTAGAAAAGCTGGAAGGATGCTACTTTAATGTGGTGGGGCTGCCGCTTATGGCACTCTGCAGGCTGTTGGCAGCTGTGGGAGTTCGAGTCTGGGAAGGAGCTGAGAGCATTGACAACACGGCGCCTGACCATCAAGGATTTACCTCCAAGTGAAAGGCCTAGGGAAAGATTGCTCGCGGGAGGAGCCGTCAAGTTATCTGACGCCGAACTTCTCGCCATTCTGATTCGCAGCGGCACACCGCAGGAGACGGCCATCCAATTGGCGGAAAGAATTTTGTTTGAGGCCGGGGGGTTGCACCAGTTGCCTCGCAGCTGCTTGGATGACCTTTTGAACCTTAAAGGCTTAGGCGTATCCAAGGCTGTTACGATTTTGGCGGCGCTTGAGCTGTCACAAAGACTTAGTTCACGACTGCGGACAGAATTGCCTACCGTATCATCTCCCGGTGATGCGGCAGGGCTTGTGATGGAGGAAATGCGTCATAACTTGCGCGAACATTTTCGAGTCGTGCTGCTGGATAGCAAGCATAAAGTGCTGGGAATTGAAGAAATTTCTATTGGCAGTCTTAACACATCATTGGTGCATCCGCGCGAAGTTTTTAGGCCAGCCATCCGCAAGGCATGCGCCAGTATAATTTTGCTGCATAATCATCCTAGCGGAGATCCTACGCCTAGCCGGGAGGATTTGGATGTGACCCGGCGGCTCTCAGAGGCTGGACGACTTATTGGCATTGAAATTTTGGACCATATTATCATTGGTGATGGCAAATTTGTCAGTTTTCGGGAAAAAGGATTGCTTAGCCAAAGTTAATTCCTGCTAAATAGAACTTACATCTTGAGGTTGTGAACAAACCTGCTATAATGGACTATAGCAGGTTTGATGACGAAAGGAGACGCATCGATGCGCTTTTTGACGAATTTTTTTTCCCGTGATATCGGGATTGACCTCGGGACCGCCAACACGCTCGTTTTTGTAAAAGGAAAAGGAATTGTGCTCAGAGAACCTTCTGTGGTTGCTATCCGCAGAGATTCAGGCACCGTTCTTGCGGTTGGTGAAGAAGCTAAAAGAATGATCGGACGCACCCCCGGTAATATTGTGGCCATTCGGCCGATGAAGGACGGCGTAATCGCCGATTTTGACATAACACAGACTATGCTTCGTCATTTTATCGCTAAGGCATATAAACGGAGGGCTATCTTTAAAGCACATGTGGTCGTCTGTGTTCCTTCCGGTGTGACAGAGGTGGAAAAACGGGCGGTGATTGACGCTACCAAGCAAGCCGGTGCAAAAGAAGCCTTTTTGATTGAAGAACCGATGGCGGCAGCAATTGGCGCCGGCCTGCCAGTGGAAGAACCCACCGGCAGCATGATTGTGGACATAGGCGGTGGCACAACCGAAGTAGCCATTATTTCCTTGGGCGGCATTGTGACCAGCCGCTCCATTCGGGTAGGCGGCGACGAAATGGATGAAGCCATCACTCAATATATTAAGAAAAATTACAGCCTGATGATTGGTGAACGGACGGCCGAAGAAATTAAAATTACGATCGGGACAGCCTGCAGAGATGAGCAAGTGCGTACTATGGAAATCCGTGGGCGGGATTTGATTAGTGGCTTGCCTAAAACACAAGAGATAACGGACCGGGAAATAGAGCAGGCGCTTGCCGATCCTGTGGCAAGTATTTTGGATGCGATAAAAATTACGCTGGAAAAATCTCCGCCCGAACTGGCGGCCGATATTATGGATAAAGGAATTGTAATGACCGGCGGTGGCGCTCTTTTGCATGGACTCGACAAGCTGGTTGCCAGAGAAACGAGTATGCCTGTCTATCTTGCGGAAAATCCGTTGGATTGTGTTGCCTTAGGCGCCGGAAAAGCGTTGACGGAAATTGAACTGTTGCGCAGAGTAACACTTTCACCGCGCAGGTTAATGTAAGACTTGCAAAAGGTCGGCAGACAAGGGTGAAAAACCATGCTTGCTTTCTTAAAAAAAAGAAAAAGAATGCTAACGCTTTTTTTGGTGTTGACTTTGCTCTTGGTCTTAACACAGAGAACCGTCGCCCGTCAGGGGATAACTGTGGCGGAAGAAGCGTTGCTGACTGTGGTGGCCCCTGTTCAAGGGGTCTTTGGGCGTTTTGCCCGTTCTGTTGAAGGGCTGCTGATTTCAGTAAAGGGCTACCAGTTCTTAGTTGCAGAGAACCGGCGGCTACAAGACGAGTTGGCCGCTACTCTGGTATTGGAAGCACGTTTGACCGAGTTTCGCCATGAAAATCATCGGCTGCGTCAGATGCTTAACTTCGAAGCACGCAGCGAACATCAGCTTATTGCCGCTGAAGTGGTTGCCCGGGATCCAAGCGGCTGGTTTCAGACTGTCAGCATCAATAAAGGTTCGTTGCATGGCGTGGCAGAGAACTTGGCGGTCGTAACTAGTGAAGGGCTGGTAGGCAGTGTTTTAGCCGTTTCGCCTGTTACATCGCAAGTCCTTTTGCTGACAGATAGCCGGCGGGCGGTGAGTGCCATGGTACAGCGTTCGCGAGAACCGGGGACGGTTGGCGTTGTGGAGGCGAATGCCGATTTGCCGGGTTATCTGCGCATGATCAACCTGCCGCGAGACGCTAATATCCAGCCGGGAGACACGATAATTTCTTCCGGTTTAGGCGGAATTTATCCGCAAGGACTGGTGCTTGGTTACGTCTTGGAGATGGTGGAGGAGGAGCTTGGGCTTTTGCGCTTTGCCTTGCTGCGCCCCGCAGCTAACTTTAATAGGCTTGAAGAAGTGTTTGTGGTGGTGCCCGGAGCAGCGCCCGCACAAGGCAGCGAGGGAGCATTTTAAGATGGGCTCAATTATTATTTTTCTGCTTATAACAGTAGGCTTGGCGCTGCAAGGTTCTTTTTTTGTGTTAATCAGTCCAGGTAGCGTACACCCTGACCTAATATTGGTTTTGGTGGTCGCACTGGCTTTGCTTTCCGACAGTAAACGCGGCGCCCTCATTGGTTTGGCGGCAGGGCTGATGCAGGATATTGTTTTTGGTGCGCCGCTAGGGTTTAATGCTTTTATTAAAGTGTTGGTGGGAGCGATGGCCGGCTTTCTGGCAGAGGAAATCAATCGAGATTTTGTGCTGGCACCCATGCTGCTTGTCATGTTTTTTTCGTCGGTTAACGATTTGCTGCCTTTTCTATTAAAGGAGTTTGCCGATATACGCCAGTCTTTTTCCCTCCTTCAATATTTACAACATTTTTCACCGGTCAGGCTGGTAATGCACTTTTTTATTATGGGTCTGATTTATCCTTATCTTTGCCGGGCGCAGAAGCGCCGGTTGCTGTTTCCCCAAGCAGAGAGCTCTGGCAAATAACGGAGGCTAAAATGAATAGGTCTTTGCAGAGAAGGTTGCGCGTGTTTAGCGGCCTGGTGGTTTTACTGGCATTATTGCTGACGGCTCGCTTGGCTTGGCTCCAAATCTATAATTTTGAATATTACCGCGCCAGTGCCGAAGACAACAGACAGCGCCAGTTGCCCATTGCGGCGCCGCGTGGTGAAATTTTTGCGGCAGACGGGGAATTGTTGGCTGCCAATCGACCGGGCTTTGCCGTGTCTTTGTTAGACTTTGACGTGCGAGACGGGGAGACTATCAGTTATCTCGCTGAGCTCTTAGCAATGGATGAGGAATATATCCGTGAGAGGGTACGGGGAGAGCGCTTCCGCAGTTTTGCCCCCATTCAGATTGCCGGTAACGTTTCGCCGGAAGTAGTGGCTAAATTGGAAGAGAGACGCCTCGATTTGCCGGGTGTCATTATTGAAACCCAGCTTGTGCGGGAGTATGTCCACGGTAGCCTGGCGGCACATGTCTTGGGATATGTCGGATCGATTTCAAGACGGCAAATCGAAGAAATGCAAGCACAAGGGATTTTTTATCGCGGAACAGATGCGATCGGCCAAGAAGGTGTGGAATTTGTCTGGGAACAGACACTGCGGGGCCAAGAAGGTACTTTGCTTGTGGAGAAAAACCGTTTCGGGCGTCGCACGCGCGTCTTGGCTAAGGAAGATCCGGTTCCCGGCAACAGTATCTATCTGACGCTCGATGCGAGACTGCAGAAAATTGCCGAGCAGGCGTTACGTGAAGTGATTGAAAATCTGGTGGAGAGTGGCAATACCCAGGCGGGCAGAGGTTCTGTCGTCATCATTGACCCGAGAAGCGGCGCTATCCGTGCCATGGTGAGTTACCCCGCTTACGACCCTAATACATTTGCGCAGAACTTTAAGGAATTGAAAGCAGACAGAAGAAACCAGCCCCTGAGGAATAAAACGATTCGGGATTTCCACCCGGTAGGCTCCACTTTTAAAATGTTGCCGGGGATTGCGGCCTTGGAGGAAGGTCTAATCAACGAGCAGAGTCGGGTAACCTGCCGGGGGGTGGCCACTTTTTTTAACGGCCGGCAGACGTCGCGTTGCCTTAAGGTGCACGGTGCGCTTAGCATTATTCCTGCCATAGCTCAATCTTGCAACATTTTTTTCTATGAGATAGGCTATCGTCTGGGGATAGACCGGCTTACCAGTTATGCTGAAAGTTTCGGATTTGGCAGTCCAACCGGCCTTAACGATTTGAGCGGCGAAGCCGCCGGTTCGCTAAATAGTAGAGCGCGCCTCGACTTTATGCCCGGCAACCTGATGGGTGCATCTATCGGTCAGGGCCATGAAATCACAGCATTGCAGATGGCTAACTTTGCGGCCATGCTGGCTAATGGGGGAACTCACTTCCGCCCTTATCTAGTGCAAACGGCAAAAAATCACCTGGGCGAAGTAATTTTTAGCGCGGAACCGGAAGTAATTCGGCAGCTGGAGTATAGCGAGAAAAACTGGGATATTATCCGGCAGGGGATGAAAAACGTTACCGACTTTGGCGGCACGGCTCCTAGTATGCGTCAACTGCCGGTGAAGGTCGCAGGCAAAACCGGGACGGTGGAAGTATCATCGCAGCGTTATTCGCACAGTACATTTGTGGGCTACGCTCCGGCAGAAGCGCCGGAACTGGCATTTTACGTCATTGTGGAAAATTCTCTGCACCGCCCCGGCAGCTCGGCAGTTCCCGTAGTCAGCCAGATTATCAGGGAATATTACTCGCCCGTGCCTAGTGCGGAACAGCAATAGTCTCGAGCGCTGCCTCTTTTTTATTATTAAGGAAGTGTCATGTAAGTGTCGTTTATTTTATAGCATAGGAAATTATATCGTTCAGGGAAGCTACGATCCTATGCGTTGGGGTTTGTAAGGGGCGTGCCCCTTACACTTGCGGGGTGCTCAGAGCCCGCAGGCTCGCCGAAGGGGCGGCAGCCCCTAGCGGACAAGAAAAACGCATCTTTGGATAAAGCGCGAAGCGTTTTTCTTGTGGCATAGGCAGGAATTTGCTGGTATTTGACGAAAATATTGCTGAGTGCGTGACATCTGTGGAGGAAAGTATGAGTAAATATACGGTTGAGTTTAAGGGAACAAAAGAGGGTGTTACGATCTACTGCCAGGAAAGCGCCGGGTTTGAGGAGATTTTGCTCGACTTGGCAGCGCGCCTCCGGCAGCGAGCCGTATTTTTTGGGCAGTCAAAGGTGCGAGTTGACGTGGGCGGCAGACAGTTAACAGAAGCTGAGCAGGAGCGGCTGGCAGATGTGCTTGCCCAAAACAGCAAGCTGGTTTTGGCAGGAGTACAAACGAGTGCCACACGGCCAGCGGAGGCGTCACTTGCCAGGCGGCGGGGAGAGACTGCTGAGCTGAAGCTGGAAAACTGCAAAGAAGGCCGTTCCATCGTAATTAAGCGGACACTGCGTTCCGGACAAAGTGTTCACTATCCAGGCAATGTGATTGTGCTGGGGGATGTTAATCCTGGTGCCGAAATCGTGGCAGAAGGCGATATTTTCGTGTACGGAACGCTGAGGGGAATTGCTCATGCCGGGAGGAGCGGTGACCGAAGCGCTTCGGTGGTGGCTTTGCGTCTTGCCCCCACTCAGCTGCGAATCGCCAGCGTGATTTCGCGGGCACCGGATGAATCCTCGCTACCGAATCAACCTGAATATGCCTATATTAGCGAAGACCGGATTATGATTGCCGCGGTTAATACAAAGTAGGGGCAGACCTGCGTGTCTGTCCAAACAGCAGCCCTGCGTGTCTGCCCAAATGGTCGATGTGACAAACCGGGCGAACACGCAGGTTCGCCCCTACGTGTCTGTCCAAATAGCAGACCTGCGTGTCAAATATGTAGGGGCAGACCTATGTGTCTGCCCAAAAAGGGGGCTGAGATTTATGGGTGCAGTAATCGTCATTACCTCCGGCAAGGGCGGTGTGGGCAAAACCACAACGACGGCTAATCTGGGGGTAGGCTTGGCTATGCTGGGCGAAAAAGTTGTGCTGATTGACGCAGATATCGGACTGCGTAATTTGGATGTGGTCATGGGGTTGGAGAATAGGATTGTCTATGATTTGGTGGACGTGGTGGAGGGGAATTGCCGCCCGAAGCAGGCGTTAATCCGGGATAAGCGTTATGACACGCTTTTTCTCTTGCCGGCGGCTCAGACTCGGGATAAAAATGCAGTGACGCCAGAGCAAATGAAGAAGCTTTGCGCGGAATTAAAAGAGGAATACGATTATATTTTGGTGGACTGTCCCGCCGGCATTGAACAGGGCTTCCGCAACGCCATAGCCGGTGCTGAGCGTGCGTTGATTGTGACTACACCGGAAGTGTCTGCGGTTCGGGATGCTGACCGGATTATCGGCTTACTGGAAGCGGCAGACCTCTGTGACCCCAAGCTGATTATCAATCGCCTGCGGCCGGATATGGTTAAGCGCGGCGATATGATGGATATAGAAGATATTTTAGAAATCCTGGCAATTGATTTAATCGGCGTAATCCCCGATGATGAAAAAATTATTATCTCCACTAACCGCGGCGAACCGGTGGTAGCCAATGATAACGGCTCTTTGTCTGGACAAGCCTACCGGAATATTGTGCGCAGGGTAAGGGGAGAAAGCGTGCCGTTCTTGCAGCTTTATAAGAACAGTTCTATCTTTAGCAGGCTGAAAAAAATTATGGGCCTTAGCGGCTAGGAGAGGTGTGAAAGATGAACCTGAGAGCATTGCTAAATGCCCTGGCGGGGAAACAGGATAGTAAAGATATCGCCAAAGAGCGTCTGCGCCTAGTGCTTGTCCATGATCGTACCAGTGTTTCGCCGGAGTTTATGGAACAAATCAAAGAGGAAATAATTAAGGTTATCTCAAAATATATGGAAATAGATACGGCAAATACTGTGATAAACTTACATAAAACCGAGGGCACCGCAGTCCTGGAAGCGAATTTGGCGATCAAAGCTATTCGCAGACCCGGTTAAGACCTTTTCTTCCCGCTTTACGGTTTTATCGGTTTGGCTTATAATATAAGTGCTGGGGTTGCCCGCACTTATTTTTTTCTTTTCCTGGGGGGAGGTAAAGGCTTGTTTGACCGTCGTCTGGTGCGGAATTTTGATTTTCCGTTGCTTCTGTCCGTCTTTGCCATTGTGTTGCTTAGTTTGCTGATTATCAGCAGTGCCACGATGGACAGCCTGTCTGGCGACCCCTTTTTTGTAAAGCGTCAGGCGATCTGGTTTTTAGTCAGCTTTGTCGCACTGCTCGTCATAATTAACATTGACTATACACAGTTTTACAGGGTGACACACTACCTATATGGGTTGAATCTGCTGCTGCTGCTTGCCGTTTTTTTTCTGGGCAGGGAAGGGGGCGGCGCGCAGCGCTGGATTGATTTGGGCTTTTTTAATCTTCAACCGTCAGAGTTTGCCAAGCTTTTCATCATTATTTCGCTGGCAAGGCACCTTGCAGCTCGAGAGGGAAACTTTGTCAGTATTTTTAGCGTTATTCCCACATTTCTGCACGTTAGCTTGCCTATGGGCATGATTTTCCTTCAACCTGATTTAGGAACGGCGCTGGTGTTTATTGCTATTATGTTTGGCATGCTCTTTATGGCCGGCGCTAAAGCTAGGCATCTTTTGCTGTATGTGGTTGGCAGCCTGGTGGTGGGCCTTCCTTTGCTTTGGCAAGTGTTAAAAGATTATCAAAAAATGCGTCTGATTAGCTTCATCAGCCCGGAGCGCGACGCGCTTGGCGGCGCCTTCCAGCAGATTCAGAGCGTCATTGCCGTAGGCTCCGGCGGTGTGTGGGGGAAGGGATTGTTTGCAGAAGGGACGCAAAGCAGTCTTAGCTTTACGCCGGAACCTCATACTGATTTTATTTTTTCCGTGCTTGCAGAACAAATAGGTTTTGCCGGTGGCGCTTTTTTAATTCTGTTGTATGTTTTCCTGATGTTTCGTGTTATTCGTATTGCCGCTCAGGCTAAAGATACATTCGGGACGCTGATTTGCATCGGAGTAGCCTCCATGCTGCTTTTTCAGATCTTGATCAATATCGGTATGACCATCGGCGTAATGCCTGTGACCGGCCTGCCCCTGCCGTTTATGTCATACGGTGGCAGCTCGCTCCTGATGAATATGCTGTCAATAGGGCTGGTGTTAAATATCGGTATGCGCCGCCACCGCCTGATGTTTTGAAATCGCGATGGCGGAAAATATTTTGGACAAACACGTAGGGGCGAACCTGCGTGTTCGCCCGGATTTGGGCAGACACATAGGTCTGCCCCTACATATTCGCCCGGTTGCCACGTTGACCATTTGGACAGACACGTAGGGGCGAACCTGCGTGTTCGCCCGGATTTGGGCAGACACATAGGTCTGCCCCTACATATTCGCCCGGTTTGTCACGTCAACCATTTGGACAAACACGTAGGGGCGAACCTGCGTGTTCGCCCGGATTTGGGCAGACACATAGGTCTGCCCCTACATATTCGCCCGGTTTGTCACGTCAACCATTTGGACAAACACGTAGGGGCGAACCTGCGTGTTCGCCCGGATTTGGGCAGACACATAGGTCTGCCCCTACATATTCGCCCGGATTTGGGCAGACACACAGGTCTGCCCCTACATATTTGGGCATACACGTCGACCATTTGGGCCTTGCGGATAATTGGCATATCCTTACCCGGCTGCAAATATAATGGGGTAGGGACAAACCTGTCGGGGGTGATACTATTGAGAAAAAAAAGAAAATGGCAGACTTCCAAGCCTTCTTTGCGAGAGCGGGTGGAGAGCCAAGAGGAGAGGCGGCGGTACGGTCAGCTTTTTGCTGAGACGGATTCCGAATACAGGCAGATGCTTTGGGAAGAGCTGCCCGTCAAAATGCTTAAGCCATTGCAGGAGCATTTATTTCAGAAAACTGTGGCGGCAATTTTGGTGGTAATCTGTCTAGGTTTATTCAGTTTGCTGAATTTGCCTTTGACAAACCGTATTACTGCTGCTATTCACTACCTGACGGTGCATCAGGCAAACCCGGCCGAACTGGTGCAAACGGCAAAGCCGGTAATTCAATCTGTGCGTGACTTCAACTGGCGCCGGACGGCAGCTCCGCCGCCTGCGCCCGGCCCGGCAGATGAGCAGCCTCAAAATGAAACTATGGCGGCACCTGTAAACGGGGTGGTGAAAAGAGCGTATGGGCAGAGTTTAAATCTTGAATCTGGACAGATGGAAATGCATTATGGGATTGATGTTGCCGCAGCGGCTGGGTCTTCTGTCTTTGCCGCTTTTTCAGGCACAGTCTCGCTGATTAAGGGGCATCCCGAACATGGCCTGACCGTTTATCTGGAACATCCGGGAAATATTGTGACCATCTATGGGCGTGTGTCGGAGATTGCTGTGGCAGCAGGCGAGAGTGTCAGCCGCGGGCAGGTAATTGCCAAAGTGGCGCCGACCGGGGCCGGCGAGAGCCATCTCCATTTTGAAATCTGGGAAAACAAACAGCCTGTCGATCCAGAGAAATATTTGGCGGATCAAGAGTAAAAGAGGAGGCAGCCGTTGAAACTATTCAGGGCGGGCGGGATTGTATTCCGGTTTCATTGGACGTTTGTGCTGCTCCTCTTCTTTTTGGCATTCTACGGTTTTCTGGAAGAAGCCCTGATTTTATTTGGCCTTGTTTTTCTTCACGAGTTAGTCCATATGTTGGTTGCCAAGGCCAGCGGTCTGGCCGTGGGAGATGTGGAAATCTTCCCCTTTGGCGGCGTAGCCCGGATCGAGGATGCGCTCGAACTAGATCCGCAGGTGGAAAGCAATGTGTCGCTCGCCGGGCCGCTCTTTAATTTTTTTCTTGTGGCGGTGGCAATTGTGATCTATGCCAATCTGCCCTCCTGGCAGCAGAATGAAGCATTTCTGTTTTTTATCCGCTGTAATCTGGTCTTAGGCTTTTTTAATCTTTTGCCGGCGCTTCCCTTGGATGGCGGCAGAATACTCAGGGCACGTCTTGCGAGCACATTAGGTTTTCGACAGGCTACCGAGCTGGCCATCCGTGTCAGCCAGCTCATTTCACTGTTGCTTTTTGCTTTGGGGCTTTATCTGTTTTATCTGGGACATTTCCATCTTACGCTGTTTGCCGCCGCCTGTTTTCTATATTACGGGGCGGAGAAAGAGCGGACTGTCGCGCTTTACGCATTTATTCGCGGACTTTCACGGAAGAAAAAAGTGTTTTATGAACAGGGGGTCATGCCGCTGACGACACTGATGGCGCTGGAGGATGCTCTGCTAAAAGATTTATTGCGTCAGTTTGCCATGAAAAAATATCACCGGGTAGTGGTAGTCAGTCGTGACGGCAGAGTATTAGGTGAAGCCATGGAGAGCGATGTGCTCGACACCATTATGCAAAAAGGAATTAAAACGGCTGTGAAAAGTGTCTTGCCACGCTAGAGAGCTCAGTTTGCGCTTAGTATATTTCCGGTTTTGCTATGGAGGATTTAGCAAGACGAAAGCGAAGTAATGTTAGCTGGGTCATTGTGGTAAACTAGCAGAAAATCTCGACATACGGAGGCCTCATGGTCAACTATAAAGTGAAATTTTGGGATATGATTCTGCCCCGGGTGCAAAAACCGACGCGTTATCTTGGCAACGAAGTGAATGCGGTGGTCAAAGAACATTCCCGCTGTTCAGTCAAAGTGGCGCTTGCCTTCCCTGATCTGTATGAAGTAGGGATGTCTCACTTGGGCTTGAAAATTCTCTATTCACTGATTAATAACCATGAGCAGTGGGTGGCTGAGCGAGTATTTATGCCGGATACCGACCTGGAGGCAATTCTGCGGAATGAAGCATTTCCGCTTTGCTCGCTGGAAACGGTAACGCCTTTAGCCGACTTCGATCTTTTGGGTTTCACCCTCCAGTATGAACTTTCTTACGCCACTATCTTGCAGATGCTCCGGCTTGGCGGAATTTCTCTCCTAGCTTTGTCCCGCGGTGAGCAGGAGCCTTTGGTGGTTGGAGGAGGCCCCGGAGCGTTTAACCCGGAACCTTTGGCTGATTTTTTCGATTTCTTTATTCTTGGGGATGCGGAAGAAGCTCTGCCGCAAGTTTTGTTATTTTTAGAGCAAAGCAGACAATTATCCCGGGCGGAAAAGTTATTCTCCCTATCCCGGATAGCCGGAGTTTATGTGCCGTCACTCTACATTCCGGAGTTTGATCAGCATGGTTGTTTTCTCGGTACGTCGCCGCTTCACGCCAATCTCCCCAAGCAGGTTCAGCGGGCTGTAGTCGTAGATTTGAATGCGGCAGTCTATCCCGTAAAATTTGTAGTCCCCTACGGAGGGATTGTTCATGACCGTTTAGTACTGGAGTTGTTTCGTGGCTGCACGAGAGGCTGCCGTTTCTGTCAGGCCGGTATTATTTACCGCCCGCTGCGGGAGCGAACACCGGCTAAACTAAAAGAGTTGGCTAGAGAATTGGTCAGGACAAGCGGTTACGATGAATTGGCTCTCAGCTCACTGAGCAGCGGAGATTACAGCGCTATTGGGCAGCTTGTGACGGAACTGGGTATGGAACTTGCGCAAGAAGGAGTCGCTCTTTCCTTGCCCTCCCTGCGGTTGGATTCTTTTTCCAGCCAGTTGGCAGAGCAAGTGAAGCAGGTCCGTAAGAGCGGGCTTACTTTTGCTCCCGAGGCTGGTACGCAGCGCCTGCGCGATGTAATCAACAAAAATATTTCGGAAGCTGACCTGATTAGCGCGGTGACAGAAGCGTTTGCTGCCGGTTGGACCGGAATAAAGTTGTATTTTATGATTGGCTTGCCGACTGAAACAGATGATGACTTGGCAGGCATTGCTGCTTTAGTACGTAAGGTGATGTCCGCATACAAACAGGCAGGTTGCCGGGGCAAACCGCGGGTAACTGTTTCCGTATCAGTCTTTGTGCCGAAAGCGCATACGCCCTTTCAATGGGCAGGGTTAATTCAGCGGGATGAAATCCTGCGCAGGCAGAATATTTTGCGCCATAGCCTGCGTATCACAGGAGCACTATTTAAATGGCACGGAGTCGAGCCTAGTTTGCTGGAGGCAGCTTTGGCACGCGGCGGGCGGGAATTATCTGCCGTGATTTCCCGTGCCGCTGAATTAGGCTGTAAACTGGACGGCTGGGATGAACATTTTTCTTTTGAGAATTGGCAGCAAGCCTTTAGAGACAATGGTCTGGAGTTGGCGGAATTGGCAGCCAGGCAATATAGTTTGGACGACCCGTTGCCTTGGGACCATTTGGATTCCGGGGTGACTAAGGCATTTCTAAAAAAAGAATATGGACTGGCTTTGGCTGGCAAGGTTTCCCAGGACTGCAGAGAGAATTGCCTCGGCTGCGGAATGAGCCTGCTGCTGGAAGGTAAAGATGGTAAAGGAGCCTGCCATGATGCGCGTCTGGATTAAGTTTGCTAAAGAAAGCCCAATGCGGTTCCTTTCCCATTTGGATTTGCTGCGTGTTTGGCAACGCGCCATTCGCCGGGCTGCTCTGCCGGTAGCATACAGTGCCGGGTTCAATCCTCACCCCAAAATTTCATTTGCTTCAGCGCTGGCAGTAGGTGTTACTAGTGATGGCGAGTATCTGGATATTCAGTTTGCCAAACGGCTGGACGGAGCAGCTTTTGAGCGCCTTGCCGAAACTTTGCCCCAGGGATTGAAGCTGCTTGACTGGCGTCAGATTCCGGAAGCTACCCCCGCATTGATGTCCCTTGTCTGTGCCGCGCAATGGAGACTGACACTTCAAGCCGAGGAAAGCAGTCACTTGCAGGAGGCTGTGCAAAACTTGCTGGCAGCATCGTCCCTCCCCGTGGAGCGGGAAGGGAAAAAAGGGATAAAAACTGTGGATATCCGGCCATTGATTTACGGGTTGGAAGTGGAAGAAAAAGAGGCTTGCCTGCGCATGCGATTAGCTTCTGGGGGGGAGGCTGTCGTTAGGCCCGGGGAAGTTCTGAAGCTTTTGAGCCTGCCTGCTGCTGAAGGCAGGTTGCACAGAACAGAGCTGTATCTAGCTTCGGGGGGCTGCTTCCAAGAACCGATGGCTGTTCTTCTCAATTAATAAAGAGGTGTCCGAAAATGCAGAAGAAAATTGTGATCAACTGTGATAACAGACAAACTCGCGTGGCAGTGCTGGAAGAAGGCAAGCCGGTAGAGATTTATCTTGAACGGCCGATGCATCAGCGAGTTGTGGGGAATATTTATAAAGGCGTGGTGTCCAATGTTCTGCCTGGCATGCAGGCGGCTTTTGTTGATATCGGCCTGGAAAGAAACGCTTTTTTGTATGTGGACGATGCTTTGCTGCCTGATGAAAACAATGGCAGGCATCAGCTCAAAAAGAAGATTGAACAGTTGCTGCGCCCCGGTGATGTACTGATGGTTCAGGTTATTAAGGAACCGTTTGGCAGCAAAGGAGCCCGCCTAACCAGGCAAATTACCTTTCCGGGAAGGCATTTGGTGTTGATGCCCGCCGCTGAATATGCCGGCGTTTCGCGGCGGATAGAAGAACCGGAGGAGCGCGAGCGCCTGCGTCAGATAGCGTCCGAATTGCGCCCTGCGGGAATGGGGCTGATAGTACGCACGGTGGCGGAAAAACAGGACCACGAAGCTTTCCGGCAGGATCTCAACTTTTTGCTTTCTCTCTGGGAGCGAATCCAGGCACGTTATGACAGACAGTCGGCCCCCAGTCTGGTCTATCAGGATTTGGACCTGGTTTATCGGATAATCAGGGATTTATTTACGGAGCAGATTAACGAGCTGCTCGTCGACAAACGCTATGAATACGATAAAATCATGGAAGCGCTCGATATATTGGGGCCGGCACTTAAAGGACGTGTAAAGCTCTATCATGGAGAACTGCCGATCTTTGACGCTTATGGGGTAGAAGCTGAAATTGAAAAAGCCCTTTCCCGAATTGTCTGGCTTAATTGCGGCGGCTATTTGGTGTTTGATTATACAGAGGCGCTGACAGTAATTGATGTAAATACGGGAAAATATATTGGTAAGACGAACTTGGCCGATACAGTGTTGAAAACTAACAAGGAAGCAGCGGCAGAAATCAGCCGTCAGGTAAGGCTTCGTGATATCGGGGGCATTATTATTATCGATTTTATAGATATGGAGAGCGAAGAGCACCGCAAACAGGTCTTGGAAGTGCTGACGGAAAAAGCCAAGGAAGATAGAACAAAATCGCATATTTTAGGGTTAACAGCCTTGGGGTTGGTTGAAATAACTCGCAAAAAAGCAAGGCAGGGTTTGGATGCGGTGCTGCAACAGACATGTTTCTATTGCGGAGGGCGCGGAAAAGTTTTGACGGCTGATGTGGTTAGTGCTCGGACGGAACGGCAGCTTAAAGATTTTCTGGCAGGCCTTGATGCCGAGGCCGTGTTGCTCGAGGCTCATCAAAGCGTGGCAGGACTGTTGATTGGCCCGGGAGGGTCTTGTTTGCGTAAACTGGAAGAAGAAACGGGCAAAGCGATTTTTATCCGCGGTAGTGAAACAATCCACGTGGAAAAATACCGTATTCTTGCCACAGGCATGCTGGCTGATGTGCAGGCGGCTGCCTTCCCGGTTGAAGTGGGCGGGCATTACGAAATAAAAGTGGAAGAACCTCATGCTAATAACCCATACGACGGCATTAGCCGAATCAGTGGCCTTGTGATTGATGTGCAGGGCGGGGGAGCTTACGTCGGCGAAAAAGTTACGGTGCAAATCATGGAAGTTGCCCGTACCTTTGCCAGGGCGAAGATTGTTTGAGTGTCAAGATTGTTTGATTGACAAAGCTTTTATCCTTGTGCTAGAATACTATAGTGACTGATGGTAACCGCTCGGCAGCAGGTTTTAAACCAAAGGGTACCTCTTGCCGGCGAGTCTTGACAGGAAGGTGAAAAGTTTTCATGTACGCAATTATTGAAACTGGTGGTAAACAATACCGCGTGGAGGAAGGTTCTATCCTTGATGTGGAAATGTTGGCTGCCGAGGTTGGCACAGAAGTCGGGTTTGACCGTGTTTTGGCCGTTAAAAAAGAAGCTCGCCTGGAAGTAGGGCAACCTTATCTAAGCGGCGTTCTCGTTCGTGGGAAGGTACTTGACCATGGTAAAGCAAAAAAGATTATTGTTTTTAAGTTCAAAGCAAAAAAGAACTATCGTCGCAAGCAGGGGCATCGCCAGCCGTTCACCCGGGTTCTGATTGAAAAGATCGAGGTGTAACTCAAGTGATCCGCGTTCGCGTGATGCGCGAGGCGGGCTGCGTCTCAGAAATTACTGTCAGCGGCCATGCCGGCAGCGCGCCTAAGGGAGAAGATCTGATCTGTTCGGCTGTTTCGGTGCTGGTGCAGACATACTTTTTCAGCCTGCAGCGCCTGCTGCGGTTGGCTGTGGCAGCAGATATGCGTGATGGTTATTTTTTTCTGCGGATACCTGCCGGGCTGCAGCCGGAGTTACGGGAGAAAGCAGCATTGCTTGCCGAAAGCATGTTGGTTGGCCTAGATGAAATTAACCGGGGTTACCCCGGCTTTCTGAAAGTGACAGAGGAAGAATAGGAGGTGAACTCTCATGATGCTGATGAATCTTCAGTTGTTTGCTCATAAAAAAGGCGTGGGAAGCTCACGCAACGGTCGTGACAGCAACCCTCAATATTTGGGTGTGAAAAGAGCTGACGGGCAGCCGGTGTCTGCCGGCAGTATTCTTGTGCGTCAACGTGGCACAAAAATTCACCCCGGCAATAATGTCGGCCGCGGCAAAGATGATACCCTTTATGCCTTGGTTGACGGCGTAGTTTCTTTTGAGCGCAAAGGCCGCGATAAAAAGCAGGTTAGTGTCTATCTGGCGACAGAAGCCGTTTAAAGAGGAAACCTACACAACACGATAAACCGGAGGTTGCTCCGGTTTGTTTTTTTAATCCAAGAATACCCATATATTTCTAGGCAAGGAGAAATGAGTAAAATGTACGCTCTAGGTGATGCCATGGCGGAATTGGTAGATATCTACCGCCATGACTTTTTGAATGTGTTGCAAGTGGTGGGGGGGTTGGCTCAGCTTAATCGCACAGACAGGTTAATGGCATATATCCGCAGCGCTAGCGATGAAGCCCTGCAGTTTGGTAAATTAATCAACTGCGGCGATCCAAGGCTGGCCTTGCTGATCTATAAAGAACTGCTGCAGGCTTTGGGCGGCAACTACCTTCTTGATGTCAGAGGAGTTATGCCGCTTCTGCCGGTTGAAACACTGGAGGGGTTGGAAAAAACGCTGCAAATTCTCCGGCAGCAGTTGCGAGAGAGTGAGCAAGGCCAGGTTGCAGTGTGCATTAACGCGATAGAGTTCCCCAGGTTGACTATAAGTGTTTCTTTCGAAAAGGAACAAAACTCATTTTGGGAGGCTGTAATAGCTGCTTCCTCAGAAAATGGCATGACTGCGTCTGTACGCGATGGAGTAGATCTCTTGTTAAACCTGGATAACTGCATTGCCGCGGGCGAACAATAAGACTGACTTTAAAGCAGGAGTGGTTTTATGTTTGTGGATCGCGCAAAAATATTTATTAAGGCTGGAGACGGTGGTAACGGCATGGTTGCCTTCCGCCGCGAGAAGTATGTGCCCTTAGGCGGCCCGGATGGCGGAGACGGTGGCCGCGGCGGGGATGTGATTTTGCAAGCTGACTCCAATCTGCGAACGTTGCTGGACTTTCGCTATCAGCAGCACTTGCGGGCAGACCGCGGCGAGCACGGCTTGGGTGGCAATAAAAACGGGCGGAGCGCTAAAGACTTTGTGGTTAAGCTTCCACCCGGCACACAGGTCAGAGATTTTGAGTCAGGCAGACTGCTGGCGGATCTAACTTTAGAAGGGCAGACCTTTATTGTGGCAAAAGGCGGTCGTGGTGGCCGAGGAAACGCCCGCTTTGCTAGTCCGGCAGATAAAGCGCCTAAGTACGCGGAAAAAGGCGAGCCGGGGGCAGAAATTTGGGTTTTACTTGAGCTGAAAGTGATTGCCGATGTAGGCTTGGTAGGCTTTCCCAATGCAGGGAAGTCCACTTTCTTGAGCAGTGTAAGCGCAGCTCGTCCCAAAGTTGCCGACTATCCTTTTACTACCCTCTCACCCAATCTGGGCGTGGTAGATATGGCCGGAATTGAGCCGTTTGTCATTGCGGATATCCCGGGGCTAATCGGCGGTGCCCATGAAGGGGTAGGGCTTGGTCATGAATTTTTGCGCCATGTGGAACGTACGCGCCTGCTCATTCATCTTGTTGATGCGGCCAGCGTGGATGGCAGGAACCCGCTTGCTGATTACCGGCAAATCAATGAGGAATTGCGTTTGTATGATCAGAAGCTGGCAAACCTTGTGCAGGTCGTGGCCGCTAATAAGATGGATTTGCCTCAGGCTGCGGAAGGGCTCGCGCTGTTGCGGCAGGAGTTGGGCGCTGAGCATGTTATGCCCATCTCGGCGGTAACAGGGGAAGGGGTGCGGGAGTTGCTCCGCCGCGTCGCTAAGTTGCTGCTTGAACTGCCTGAGCCCATACTGACGGAAGAGGAGCCGCCTGTGCTTACCCCTTCACCCGAGGATGCGGAAATCATCACAATTACGCGCGAAAATGAGGCATTTGTTTTGCATGGGCCAAAACTCGAAAAGCTGGTGGCGATGACCGATTTTAATAATGAAGACGGCGTCAAGCGCTTCCAGCGTATTTTTCGTTTGCGGGGACATGAGGATGCCTTGCGGGCCGCCGGAGTGAAAAATGGGGACACAGTTAAAATCCGCAATTTAGAGTTTACCTTCTGGCTGGGAGAGGACTAGCAAACGGGGTGAAGTGATGAAATTGCTCTTGACAAATACAAATAGCGAGGGGAAACAGTCGATTGGCCTGATGGGTGGAACATTTGATCCAATTCACTTAGGTCACTTGGTGACTGCGGAAGAAGTGCGGATAAAGTTTGACCTAGATGAAGTGATTTTTGTCCCAAGCGGGCAACCTCCGCATAAAGAAGCCCGCGATGTAACCACGCCGGAGCATCGTTACTTAATGACTGTCTTAGCGACAATCACAAATCCATATTTTAATGTTTCCCGGGTAGAAATTGATAGAACGCAGGCAGAGCGGACATACACTATTGAGACAATCCGCTTCTTTCACCGCTATTATGCCGGGAAGGCAAATCTGTATTTTATCACAGGAGCGGATGCGATTCTGGAAATTCTTACCTGGAAAGACTATCACGAGCTGTTGTCCATCTGCTCATTCATTGCTGCTACCAGGCCAGGGTATAGTCTTAGCAAACTTGAAGAAACAATAGGTGCGGTTTGTCCTGAAGCGTTGTGCAACATCTATGTTGTCGAAATACCTGCCATGGCGATTTCGTCCACTTTTATTCGCAGCCGTGTTTCTGAGGGGAAGTCAATTAAGTATTTGACGCCGGAAGCGGTAACCCAGTATATCTTAAAAAACGGCCTGTACTGTGACCTGCAAATTCCCTCTCCCCCACTGGGAGAGGGTTAGGGTGAGGGCAAGGTGAAGGCGTATTTTCATCCTTCCGGTGATACAGCCGCCAAAGGCGGGGTCATGGGGTCTACTGAGGATTATCGGTATAAAACACCTCTTTCTTCAGATACTAAAAATAGAATCTTGAAGTGAGGTGTGCGGGACGTGTCGAAAACTATTTACATCGGAAATATTCCATGGTCATTAAGCGAGGATCAATTAAAAGAATATTTTAGTAAGCACGGACAAGTGCTCAGCGCTAGAATCATTACGGAACGCGCCACAGGCCGCTCTAAGGGATATGGCTTCATTGAGGTTTCGGAAGAGTCTGCCGAGAAAATTATCGAGCTGAACGGAACCGAAATGGACGGCAGGAAACTGGTTATAAACGAAGCAAAACCAAGAGTCGGATAAGGCAACTGACGAGGCAACGTAAGTTGCCTTCTTTGTTTTAAGTAGGAAATTGTGGGCAGCAGTAAGGGGCGATCAGGAACGAATGTTTGCCGCTATGCGGCAGCCCGTAGGGGCGGGTTTCAAACCCGCCCGCGAGTCGTTTTTCTTGTGTTTGCTGCGGCAGGAAAATCGTGCCTCTTTGTCGAAGGGTAACGTGGTGATGCCTATGTTGGATAAAAGTATATTCGAGCAACTGCGGAATGACTTATCAGAGGAATTGTACCGCCATTGCCAAGGGGTGGAGGAGACTGCCGCCAAGCTGGCTCTTTCTCTGGGATACTGCGAAAGCAAAGCAAGGCTGGCAGGTTTGTTGCATGACTGTGCGCGGGAGTGGCCTCACGAGAAGTTGCTTGATTTTGCCGGACAGCACGCGATTGAAACAGACAGGTTTGCTTTGCGCAGCCCTGTTTTGCTGCACGCGCCTGTAGGCGCGGCGCAGGCGTACGCCTGGGGGATAATCGACGGTGAAATTCTTGCGGCCATCCGAAACCACACCTTGGGTTTTCCCGGCATGTCGGTACTTGAGCAAATTGTCTATGTTGCAGATAAGATAGAGCCCGGCCGCAGATATTCCGGAGTGGAAGAACTACGCGTACTGGTGGCTAAAGATTTCAAGCTGGGGCTGAAGCAGGCGGCAGCCCAAAGTATTGCCCACGTTTTAGATAAAAATCAACTGCTGCATCCGTTAACAGTTAGTTTTTGGAATTGGCTGATCGAAATGCATTAAGAGAGGTGGATGCCATGGCGAAGGCCCGTTATTACACAGTGAGAACAAAGCGGCATAGGCTAAGAACAGGACGCCTGTTGTTCTTGTTGGCGCTTTGCGCCCTGCTCTTGTCCATTTTGCTTAGCGTCAGGTTGCTAAGTTCATTAAACGCAATTCAAGACCGGTCCGCCTGGATTGAAGCTCTCCCTGCCCCGACTGCCGCCGGGCCGGAACATCTGCTGCTCTATTCTGTTTCTGACAGCAATAACAGGGGAGCCGTAACCGCCCTTGTACTGCTCGCCTATCACCCGGCCGAAGAAAGATTTCGGGCTATCGCCGTGCCGCCGGATACTTTGCTTGGCGTACAGGAACATGGTTTCATGCGGGTTGCCGAGATATTCGGCACAGGTGGCCGGGAGTTGCTAATCTCTGCAGTCTCAGAATTTTTTGCGCTGCCGATTCACACCTATCTTGAAGTAGATGAAACCTTTCTGCCAACAGCGCTGGATCTGCTTCAGGCAGACTCAGTTCGGGAAAAGCTGCAAATCACGACCGGCGGAGATATCCTTGCAGTGATTCATGCCGAAGGGTTAACAGTCGCTGAGCAGCTTGAGCGGCGGCAAAGCGTACTGGCAGCCATCTCCGCCGAAGTATTGAATGCCGGCACTTTGGGAAGAGTCAGAAATTTGCTGGAGGTCTCCCCGTTAATCCGCACAAATATGTCTTGGCGAGAACTGCTGACTGCGATGGGCAAGTATAAAGATACGTCTTTTGCGGAAGCGGTAAGCATGACCGAGCTTCCCGGTGAGGAACAGGTGCAGGCTGACGGCAGGTTTTGGTTGGTCGATACGGAAGCAATACCGGATTTGGCAAATTGGCTGACAGATCAACAAGCGACCATCCCGCGCAGGCAAATAACTGTGGAAATTCTCAACGGCAGCGGTCTGCCCGGAGTTGCAACTGCCGTGGCCGGCAAACTGAAGGCTGAAGGGTTTAATGTATTGCGAGTGGGAAATGCGGATTCGTCCGATTTTGAGGCTTCAAAGGTAATCAGCCGGATTGAAAATATGGATGCGGCTAAGGCTGTAGCCATCATGCTGCCGGGCGCCCAACTGTTAAAGGAGGAAAACCCGGAAAAAGGCGTTCATGTGACGGTTATCGTTGGGAAAAACTATCTTGCCGAATGATTTGCAGAAGGAGGAGTATTGTTGGCAGAAGAAGCACAAAAACTGGCATATTTAATAGAAAAGCTCGCTGAAGAAAAGAAAGCAGTCGCCTTGGTTGTCCTGGAAGTAGGCAAAGTATCACTTATTGCCGATTACTTTGTGATTGCCACAGGCGCTAACAAAGCGCAGGTGCAGGCCATTGCCGACCAGGTGCTGGCGGGAGCTAAAGAAGCAGGCTATACACTGTTGCATCGGGAGGGTTACGCCGAAGCGCTTTGGGTACTGCTCGATTATGGTTCCGTCGTTATGCACATTTTCCAGCCTGCAGAGCGGGACTTTTATAATCTCGAGCGCCTCTGGAGCCATGCGCCTAGGGCTGGAATGACTAGTGCTTAACAGGAATGACAAAATTGAAGCGAGCTTGCGACTATAAGGGAAACTGCCTGTGCAAATGGGGGGAAGCGCTGTGGGGAAAAGGGTTCTGGTTGTTGAGGATGATGCGAATATCAGCGAGGTATTAAAGCTGTACCTGGCTTTTGAGGGTTTTGAAGTTTCTTTGACGGCGGATGGAGACAGTGCGTTAGCTATTTTTCACCGGGACAAGCCTGACGTTATTATTCTTGATCTGATGTTGCTTGGAAAAAACGGGCTTGAAGTTTGCCAGGCTTTGCGCAAGGAAAGCAATGTGCCGGTGTTGATGCTGACGGCTAAAGATGCCATGGAAGATAAACTGGCCGGTTTTAGGGTTGGTGCTGACGATTATGTGGTAAAGCCGTTTGATCCGCTGGAGGTGGTGGCTAGGGTCAGGGCGTTGCTGCGCAGAACTGCGGAGAACCAGGATCAGGAATTGACGACTGATAAAACCGGGGCACTTGAGGTCTGCATAGATGGATATGAGGTTCGTCTTGATGGGAAAGCGGTTGAGCTGAAACCCAGAGAGTTGCAGCTTCTATTTTTTTTCTGGCAAAATCAAAACAAGGTTTTCGACCGCGAGCAGTTGCTTGAAAAGGTTTGGGGGTATGACTATGCCGGGGAAACACGGACGGTTGATGTGCATATCCAGAGACTGCGCGAAAAACTGGAATATGAAGGCTGCGGGTATCGATTTAAAAACTGTCCGCGGCGTGGGCTATAAATTTGAGGCTAAGCCATGAAGAGCATTTTTAGCCGTCTATTCATGACTTATGTGCTGATTATTGCTTTGGCCATCACTTTGCTTTCAGGCTTGCTCTCCGTTGTTTTGAGAGAACATCTTTTCTTAGTTAAACAGGACTCGTTGCTGGAGACGGGTTACTATCTGAACACTTTGCTGGGCAGAGTGCAGCGGGGAACTTTAACTGAAAAGGGTTGGCCTTAGCCGTAAACGTTGCGGGGGAAACAGCAAACGCCAGAGTTGTCTTGTTGGCTGCGCCGGGGGAGGGACTGCCGGCACATCCAATTCTCAGCGATACGGGCAACGAGTGGCTGGGAGAACTTCTCGCCAGGATTTGGAAGGGCGAAACCGTGGTCATCAGGCGTCAATTTGCTGCGGCTCTAGGTACGGAAGTGGTGGCGGCAGGCATACCCTTCCGAACAGGCGAACAAGTCACGGGAGCTGTGATCCTTTTTTCACCGTTAAACGAGTTAGAGGGAGTTTTGGCGCAGGCCCGCAATGCTGTTTGGCTCAGCGGTTCTTTACTGCTGCTGCTCGCTTTTGTTGTCGTTTATTTTGTTTCTCACCGCCTTACCCGGCCTGTTGTCCGGGTGAGCAGAGCGGCAGAGGCTTTGGCTCGCGGCGAGGATGTAGCAGATTTGCAAGCGGGCGGCAGCGATGAATTGGGGATGCTGGTAGAATCTTTTAACCAGTTGAAAAACAAACTGAAAAAGGCGGAAAAAATGCGCAGGGAGCTGATCGCAGGTGTGTCCCATGAGCTAAGGTCGCCTCTGGCGGCGATCAGGGGTTTTGTTCAAGGGATGCTCGACGACGTTATCCCTCCCCGTGAGCGGCCGAGGTATCTGAGCCTGGTATTGCAGGAAACGAACCGCCTCACCGCCATGACTAATGATTTGCTGGAAATGGCAAGGCTGGAATCGGGCAGTATAACTTTAAAAAAGGATGAATTTGACTTCTGCGGCGTAGTCAGGGAAACAGCCGAACTTTTTTCGGCGCAGGCGCACGCTAAAAATCTAGAAATAAAGCTGCGCGGCTGCGACGAGGAGCTGTTGCTCTCCGGCGATAGCGACAGAATCAGGCAGGTTGTCGGCAACCTGCTGTCTAATGCGGTAGAATTTACTCCTGCCGGCGGCAGCGTGGGGATTAACGTGTTTGGAGGGCAAGACACGATTACGTTTGAAGTATGGGACACAGGAGTAGGGATTTCCGCTCAGGACCTGCCGTTTGTTTTTGAGAAATTTTACCGTATAGAAAAGTGTAGGGATACGCTCACCGGTGGCACAGGGCTTGGTCTTGCCATTGTCAAAAGTATTGTAGAATTGCATGGTGGACAGGTTGTTTTGGAGAGCGACTGTAAAGGTACTGTGGCTCGTGTCACCTTGCCGGGGGATTAATGTTTACACAATGGTTACAATTGGGTTATTCTCCTGTTACATCTGGTGCTTATAATCGAAGCATGGCAGTGAGAAAATTTTACCTGTGAGGTGATGGTACTGTTGGAGGGCTTTAGGAAGATGGTTCTGGTCCTGTTTTTGCTTGCCACAGCGCTGACTGTGGGTTGCGCAGCGGGGCAGCCGCCCTTAGTGGCGCCGGTCAATACGTCGAGCGAGCAGGAAACGAGCGCGGAGCAGCCACCTTTGGCGCTGCCTGAAAGTGAGTCGGGTGAGCAGGAAACGACTGCAGAGCAACCGCCTTCCGTTCCCGAGCAATCAAGTGGTACGGCAACAGAGCAGTCCCCGGCTGAGCAAGATAAACCCTTGGTAATTGTTTCAGAAAATTTTGTCCTTAACGATAGCGGACAATTGTTGCAAGCATTGGACAAAGAAATGGAAACGCTACTAGAATTGTTGGAAAAAATGGATGATATCCAAGATGAAGATTTTAATTATTAGCGAAGGAGGCTGAAACTATGTTGAAGAGAAAGATTCAAGTAGTTTTGCTGGTTATGCTGCTACTTGTCGCCAATCTGTCTTTGGCGGGGTATGCGGAGGCCAGAGGTCAGGGGCGAAAGATTCAAGAAAGGGTTAGCGAACAGGTATATGGGCAAGTGTATAAGCAGAGGATTGGCAGAGAACGTGTAGCCGAGCAGGTGTATAAGCAGAGGATTGGCAGGGAACAGGTAGCCGGGCAGGTGTATAGCAACAGAGCCATCGCCCAGGCGAGAGCAGCGCAAATTAAACAAAACAGGCAGATCATCAAAGAGCTTAACCGGACGCTAAAGGAGAAGATGGCGCAAGTTCGGGAAGAGCTCAAAGAAGTGCGAAAGAATCCGGAGCTGCTCCCTGAAGGAAAAGAAGCCGCCATTAAAGAACAACTGCGCCTGATTAGGGAAAACAGGGCGAACTTTGCGGAAACGCTGGGGGAAATCCGCGAGGAGCGCGAGCTGTTGAAAGAAAATAGGCGGCAGAAAAATGCTCCTGGGATGCGCGGAAACTCAGACAATATTTTCGCGGTGCAGGAGGCTAGGCGGCGGATTTTAAACAGTATGATCGCCGACGTAGATGAGGTGCTGGCGCTTTTGCGCAGTTAGCCTGACATTAGACTTAGTTATCGTTTATGTATGGCTCAAACCAGTGCCAATATGGCTGCAAAGTGGCTTCAGTAATCTTGACAATGTTATTTAGATTCGGTATAATAGCTATTGCACTGCCAAAACAATGTGGGGATGTAGCTCAGTTGGGAGAGCGCTTGAATGGCATTCAAGAGGTCAGGGGTTCGATTCCCCTCATCTCCACCAATTAAAAACACAGAAACCACGGGAGTTATTTGCTCCGGTGGTTTTTCTGATATTACTGATTATTCATGGTTAGTGTGCGGATTGTGTGCCAAAGTTAGATGGATAATGGAAATCGACAACATATCCTAGCGGTCTAGTTCCAAACATGTACGACAATAGGTTCCCATTGCAGTAACAGAAGGGGCGGCCCGTCAGTTGTGGAATGATATCGACAACACAAAGAGCGAGTATGCTAAATCTGATGATTTTTTTTAATGCGTGAGAATATATGGTGGTGAAACTTAAAGTGAAATAAAACAGCATATTGTCTGCATATTATGGTAATAATGAAATAAACGCACCACAACATTAACAGTTATTTCATTATTATTGACAAAGCAAAACAATGATGCTATTATGGTGCTGTAAATTCATTTTGATAGGTGATTTTCATGAAGAACCGAGCAGGAGAATTTAGGATAAATTTAACAGGAGAGTTCCAATATAAGTCTTTTTTGCCAAGACCGTTGCCGCCAAGTCCGACCGCCGAACTTGATGAGGAAGCGATTAATTTGCTTGGCAAGGCGAACCGTAGCATTGGAATTCTAGAGGGTGTTTCCAAACAAGTTCCCAACATTGAGCTATTTGTATCCATGTATGTCCGTAAGGAAGCGCTTTTATCTTCTCAAATAGAAGGCACGCAAGCAACACTTGATGATATACTCGACCCGAATATTGAAGAAAACACAAATCAAAATGTTGCGGATGTTATTAATTATATCAAAGCATCGCAATATGCATCAGAAAGGCTTAAAGAGTTGCCTATCTGCAACCGTCTTCTTCAAGAAACTCATGCTGTTTTAATGGAGGGGCTTCGGGGTGGCGAAAAAAATCCCGGTGAGTTTAGGCGCAGTCAGAACTGGATCGGTCCAGTCGGGAGTAATTTGAAGAACGCCAGGTTCATCCCGCCTAATCCCGAAGATATGCTTGAGGCGATGTCTGATTTAGAAAAATTCATCAATGCAGAGAATGGACTGGATGCTTTAATCAAAATTGCCTTGACCCATTACCAATTTGAAACCATCCATCCGTTTTTAGATGGAAACGGACGAATTGGAAGGTTATTGATTGCGCTGTTTCTTATTGAAAAGAAACTTCTAAGCCATGAAACCTTATACATCTCATATTTTTTAAAGAGAAACAGAATTGAATACTATGACCGCTTGACAGAGGTCAGAACAAAAGGCAACTTTGAACAGTGGATTAAGTTTTTTCTGCTGGCAGTCCATGAATCGGCAGAGGATGCCGTCGCTACAATTGATGAGTTGATCGAGCTTCATCAAAGAAACTATGAGGCTGTCAAAAACACAGGGAAAGCATCGAAGACGATTATAAAGGTGTTCAACTACCTTGAGGGCAGCCCAATCATCGACATTAAAAAGACGAGTATTGCGTTAAAGCTCTCTTTTAATGCTACGTCTAATGCTGTAAATGCACTGATGGATTTAAAAATACTCAAACAGACTGAAAATGTCCGCAGGAGTCGTGTTTTTGCCTATGAGGAATATCTCGTAATCTTACGCAAGAATACCTGAGCCTCCCCGTGGCTAAGACCAGGGGGAGGTTCTGACTGTAGCCAAGTTGCCCTAACGTGCTAAAATCTGCATAAACTTATAGAACACAAAGCAGAAAAAACCTTTAATCATCAGAACTTTCTTAAAGTTGCCGTCTTTTGCGGCGTTAGCAGCCTAAGAGGCGGGCGATGACGATGCGCTGGATTTCTGAGGTGCCTTCGCCGATTTCCATCAGTTTGGCGTCACGGAAGAAACGCTCCACCGGGTATTCCTTCATGTAGCCATAACCACCGTGAATTTGGATGGCTTCAGAGGCATTCTGCATGCAGGTTTCCGAAGCGTACAGTTTCGCTATCGCTGCTTCCATGGAGAACGGTTTGCCCTGATCTTTCAGCGCAGCCGCCTTGTGAACCATCAGGCGAGCCAGTTCCGTCTTCATTTTCATGTCAGCCAGTTTAAACTGGATAGCCTGAAACTTGGCAATAGGCTGACCAAACTGTACACGCTCCTTGGCATATTTCAGCGCTGCATCTAAGCAAGCCTGGGCAATCCCGACGGAGAGGGCGCCGATACTGATACGGCCGCCATCAAGCGCCACGAGGAACTGCTTGAAGCCTTCCCCTGTTTTCCCTAAAATATTTTCTTTGGGAATGCGCGCATTTTCCAAAATAATTTCGCGTGTGTCTGAGGCCTTCAGCCCCAGTTTATGATAGGGCTGGCCAACGGTAAAGCCCGGTGTATCGGTGGGGACGATAAACGAGGAGATGCCTCTTGTGCCTTGGCTTCTGTCGGTGACGGCGGTGATCACGGCCACTTTGCTTACGCCCACATTGGTGATGAAGCACTTGCTGCCGTTTAACACCCATTCGTCCCCGTCAAGGACAGCAGTGGTCTGCGTGCCGCCTGCGTCAGAACCGGCGTTGGGTTCTGTCAGGCCGAATGAGGCAAACATTTTGCCTTGGGCGCACGGCACCACCCATTTCTTTTTCTGTTCCTCAGTGCCGAACAGATAAATCGGGCCTGTACCAATGGAACAATGAGCGGCATATGTGATGCCTGTGGAAGCGCAAGCGCGTGAAATTTCTTCCACCGCGATGGCGTAAGCTAAATAGCCGGCGCCGGAACCACCGTATGCCTCGGGAAACGGCAGGCCGAACAGCCCCATTTCACCCATTTTTTTGGTAATCTCATGGGGGAATTCTTCCTTTTCGTCCAGTTCTGCCGCCATCGGCATCAGTTCCTTGTCCGCGAAGTCACGCACAATTTTTTGAATCATTGCTTGTTCTTCCGTCAGCTGGAAATTCATTTTTTCTTCCTCCTATATAAATTGTTATTTTTTAGTTCACGCAGAACCGGCCCCTTGCCAGCGCCAATTGTCTGCTTCCCAGTTCCCGGCCGATGATTTTCTCTGCGAGTAAAGCGGCTGCCAACAGTTTTGGCCAATCCAGTCCTGTTTGCACTCCCATGGCTTCCAGCAAATAAACAACGTCCTCCGTTGCAATATTGCCTGTGGCATGCGGAATAAAGGGGCAACCGCCAAGACCGCCGATTGAACTTTCTATTACACGTATGCCGCTCCATACACCAGCAGTGACGCAAGCCAGTCCCATCCCGCGTGTATCGTGGATGTGCAGAGAAAAGTCACCCTCGGGAAAGCGTGTCAATATGCCGTGGCAGATTTCCGAGACATGCAGCGGGTTACCGAGCCCGGCAGTGTCTGACAGAGCCACCCTTGCCATCCCTAGAGCCAGCAGCCGCTCAACCAGAGCATAGACACGGTCATAAGGGATTTTCCCTTCGTAAGGACAGCCGAACACCGTTGACAGCGCCACCCGCATAATCACCCCGTGCTCCCCTGCCAGACCGGCAATTGCTTCAATCTCGGCCAGCGCTTGCTCCACAGTCATGCGGACGTTTTTTGCACTGTGAGTCTCACTGCAGGTTGCAACCACCTGCAATTCACGGACGCCGGCAGCAATGGCGTCTTCTGCGCCGCGCGTGTTTACAACAAGAGCTGAGAAGCTGACCCCAGCCGGATTCCCCAGCGCTTTTACCACCTGCAGCGCATCCCGCATCTGCGGCACCGCTTGTGGGCTTACAAACGAAGTGGCTTCTATTTCTTTTAGACCCGCTTCCGTCAGTGCCCAAGCCAGAGCTATTTTGTCTTCTGTGGCAATAAAGCTTTTTTCATTCTGCAGGCCGTCCCGCAGACCCACTTCCCGGATCAAAACGCTGCGCGGTAATGAGATCATCTTCTCACCCTTTCCTAGAGACACATTGGGCAGACACACAGGTCTGCCCCTACACCGGGCAGACACACAGGTCTGCCCCTACACCGGGCAGACACACAGGTCTGCCCCTACCACCGGGCAGACACACAGGTCTGCCCCTACACCGGGCAGACACACAGGTCTGCCCCTACCACCGGGCAGACACACAGGTCTGCCCCTACACCGGGCAGACACACAGGTCTGCCCCTACACCGGGCAGACACACAGGTCTGCCCCTACACCGGGCAGACACACAGGTCTGCTCCTACCACCGGGCAGACACACAGGTCTGCCTGTTTTCCTAAATATGTTCAGAGCCGCTGCATAAAGTCCCTTGCTTATCCCATAAGCAAAAACAATGCCAACTTTAGCAGACGCTCCGAGAAAGTACTGATAATCTTAAAGAAGGAAATTTCTATGGGTTATTGAATACTACGTGATGTAACACATCGTCAGGGCAGAAGGAGGGTGACCATGATTGCGCGGACGAATATTGACCTGCAAACTGTGCTGGATGCTGTATACAATGGCATTGTAGCCTGTGACACCGAGGGTTCTATAATTTTAATTAACAAATCAGCGGCCAGAGTGGCTGGCAGGCAAAAAGATGAATTGATTGGCGAACGGATAGAACGTGTCTTTCCGGACACAGGGTTGCCGGAAGTTATTCGTACCGGCCAGAGCGCGTTGCATCGAAAATTAAATTTTAGAGAGCGGGTGCTTTTATCCAACCGTTCACCAATTTTTAATCATGAAGGGGTATTGGTGGGTGCCATTGGCGTTTTTCAGGATATTTCAGAACTGGAAAAAGTGGCACAAGCATTGAAGGAAGAAAAGATTTTAGCCCAAGAACTGCAGGATATTATTGAATCTTCCTATGACGGGATTTGGATTACCGACGGTGAAGGCTATACGCTGCATGTCAACAGTGCCTATGAGCGGATTTCGGGTTTAAAAAAAGAAGAGCTTTTGGGCAGGCATATGCAGGAGTTGGTAGATAAGGGATATTTCTCTGATTCTGTGACGCTGCATGTTTTAAAAAACAAAGAGCGAGCCACCATCATTCATGAAATCCGGAAGACCGGGAAGCGGGCATTGATTACCGGTAACCCCATTTTTAATGAGGCCGGGAAAATTGTCCGTGTGGTGACCAATGTGCGTGACATTACTGAATTGATTCAGTTAAAGCAGGCGCTGGAAGATAAGGAAAAACTGGCGGCTCGCTATCAAAATGAATTGGTACAGCTGCGCTCCCAACGTGTGCAGGAAGAATATGTGGTGGAAAGCCAACAGATGCGGCATATCTACGATTTGGCCACCTGGGTGAGCCAGGTGGACTCTACGGTTTTAATTTTGGGAGAGTCCGGCGTTGGCAAGGAAGTGGTGGCACAGCTTATCGTTCGCTCCAGTGATCGGCGGGATGAACCGTATATTAAAGTAAACTGCGGCGCTATTCCCGATAATTTGTTGGAATCGGAATTGTTTGGTTATGAGAAGGGGTCATTTACCGGTGCCGATAAGAAAGGAAAGCCGGGAATGTTTGAATTGGCGCACAAAGGGACTATTTTATTAGATGAAGTGTCCGAAATTCCCCTGAATTTACAGGTTAAGCTGCTGCGTGTCATTCAAGAGCAGGAAGTGATGCGGGTAGGCAGCACCAAGCCGATGAAGTTGGATGTGCGCATTATTGCGGCCACAAACAGAGATCTGGAAGAAAGAGTGCGACTGGGTGAATTCCGGGAAGATTTATTTTACCGCCTCAATGTTATTCCGATCATAGTGCCGCCGCTGCGGGAGCGTAAAGAAGACATCCCACCGTTGATTGAACATTTTCTGCGTAAATTTAATGCCAAATACAGACTAAACAAGGAGATCCCGCATGCGGTGATTGATCGCTTAGTTACGTATCATTGGCCCGGCAACGTCAGAGAGTTGCAAAACATTGTGGAACGTCTGGTGGTGCTGAGTCGGGAGGATGAGGTTGGTCTGGAAGCGTTGCCGCTACAACTTAATGCTGCGTGTGAAGAAGTTCGGCAACTTCACGCGGATGTATCCGAGGAGATGCCATTAAAAGAGGCGCTGTTTGAGCTGGAAAAAAAGCTGGTTCTTAGAGCGCTACAAAAATACGGGACCACAAGGAAGGCGGCAGATGCTTTGGGAGTTGACCAATCGACTGTGGTGCGTAAAGTGCAAAGGATTCGTGAGCTTGAAGGGATGGAGGCAGAATTGTAGCTTGCAGCAATGCATCGTGCGATGCATTCACGAATCACCAGCTATGTCGAAGATGTTCCATGGTTCAGCTGATTTTGATGTACTGCTGCATATCCGTGAACTGGCAGGTGGTTGGGGAGCACGGCATCAAATGGCAGTTTGTGCATTTCCGTCAACGATGACAAAATTGGCATGATAATTGCGTGAATATTTAGATAATTAAAAAAACTTCTGTTGTTTGAGTTTCGCATGGCTGTTAACTATTAGCTGAAAGGGGTGAGTGATGCGGAGGAAAATGGCGTCAAAGTAAACAAAGAGGAAAAGGCGGGTGAGACAGTGAGCAAGCAGCTCAAGCTTGATGTAAAGCGCGGCAACAGGATAATGAGTATGGAGTTTGACACAGAGGAAGACCGTCGGGGCTGGGAACGTGCCTACCGTAAAAGCCGCTTGTATACCCTCTATTTCATGGTAGGAGTGGGCATAAACTTTATCTTTTACTTTGCCGGCCTTGACCTTTCTCGCAATCTCTTGTTAGGCGGCGTGATGGGTCTGGCAGTGCCGGTGGCGGCTATGCTTGGCTTTACGGAGCTGCACCTTTATTTTCTGGAGCAAAAAAATATGAGGAGGAGATGACTTGTTTAAGGGGATGAAGCCTCATTTTTGGTGGGGGATGGGAATTTTCTACGGCTATGTTTTTGTGATGATGATTTTGGAGATGAATGTGCCAGGTCTGACATACGCAATCAAGTTGGGCGGCGCGCCGATATCGTTCCTCTACGCTCACCTGATTGGCTTGTACTTGTTACCCCTGGGCGTTGCTTATCTTTTTTGGTGGGTCCCTGAGCAAGAGGACAAAAAGGTGAAAGGGGAGAAGAAGGATGCCGCAAGTTAATCCCATCGTAATTTTTATGACGGTAGCTTACTTTGCAGTAATTTTTGGCATCGGTTATGCCACACGCAAAGCTTCCGCCGACCCGATGGACTATTATGTCGCCGGTCGCAAAATCGGCCCTGTCGTTAATGGCGCCGCTTTAGCCGCCACCTTTTTAAGCCCTGCCAGTTTTCTAGGCCTGCCGGCTTTCATTTTTCTCTTGGGCTATCCCTTCTGGTGGGCGATGGTGGGAATCATCGGCGGCATGCCGCTAGCCACCATGCTGACGGCGGCGCCGCTGCGCAAATACGCGCCTGTTTCCTTCACCGACTATTATTGTGACCGCTATGAAGATCAAAAACTGATGCGTATTATTACCGGGATTCCCATTTTAATGGGTACTTGGGCATATGTGGTTCTTTCTCTTGTCGGCACCGGCCTATTTATGATGGCTATTCTGCAAATACCATACGTTTGGGCCGTGATTATCGGAGCCGTGGCCGTGCTTTTTTATGTGTATATGGGTGGCATGGTGGCTACCACCTGGTCGACTGCTTTTCAGGGAGTGCTGATGGCAGTAGCTGCGGTAGTTTGCGGCATTGCTGTGTTAATGCATTATGGCGGCTTTGGCAATCTTGCCGACGCAATCTTTACGAGCACACCCAACTTCTGGCTAATGCCCTATGTCCAGGAAGGGGCGTTCTCTCATCCCCTCTTTAAATCATGGACTGGCGTTTTTGGCTTCTTCTTTGTCTGGCATTTTGGCTTTGCCACGATGCCGTATTCGGTAGTGCGCTTTTTTACAGCGATGGATGTTCGCTCTGCCCGCAAGTCGGTCATCTGGACCGGCGTCTTTGGCGGTGCCATGTACTGGGGGCTGATTATTATCGGCTCTGCCGCCCGCCATCTGATTGAAACGTTGCATCCGTTGATGGGTGGTATTCTGCAAACTGCTGATGGCCCGGTTACTATTGCCAACGTGACACAGGTGCTGACTCGCATTAGAAACGATTTTGGCGTGGGAGGGGCTGCCATCACCGACTATTCCATGATTGCTGCGATTGAGGCGCTCAATAACCCCTGGTTACTCGGACTGCTGGTGGCAGGCGGCTTAGCCATTGCCATGTCCACTGCCGCGGGTTGGTTAGTCGTAGGGAATGTGCTCTTAGGACGTGACTGGCTTGCTAAAGCTTTCGGTAATAAATGGGCAATTGAGAACCCAATCAAATCATTGCGTCTGATGACGGTGCTGATTTTGCTGGTTGGGGTCTACTATTCCTTTAACCCTTTGGCGCTGGTGCTTGACCTTTCCGGCTGGGCATTTGTTATGACGGTGGCAACTTTGGGCGTGCCGCTGGTGTTAGGTCTTTGGTGGCCCAGGGCGACCAAGACAGCCACCTATGCCACAATTATTGTTTTCTTCCCGCTGGTGCTATATTCCTGGCTTGCTGCGCGCAGCAATTTAGGTAGCCCGCACTGGTTCTTCCTGAGTGAATTGTTTCTGGGTGAGGGTGGCAGGATTTCCACTCCGCACCAGATTTACTGGGTGCCGGTTGCGTTCATTTTCTTTATCATCGTCTCGCTCTTTACCAAGCCGGCTTCTCAGGAAACGATTACTAAATACTGTGACGATTTACACGTTTAATAATTATTAAATGTTTTTGCTCTCTCTGCTCCAAACAAGTGGCGAGGCCGGAGAAGCAACTCCGGCCTCTGGCGTTAGTGGCTTGGGCGGAAAGAAGCACCTTGTGAAGAGAGTACCTGAAATTAGAGGAGGAAAGGTGGATGTTTGTTCCCAAGTTTAATCTCACCTTCGGTAAGCTGCTTGATGCTGCCGCAGCCGATTATCCTGATAAAGATGCGCTGGTCAATGTGCAAAAAGGCCTGCGCTACTCTTATGCCGAGCTGAAAGAAATTAGTGACAGGACGGCTAAGGCCTTCATCGGCTTGGGCGTCAAAAAAGGCGACCATGTGGCAGTCTGGGCAAACAACGTGGCAGAGTGGGTTTTTGCACTCTTTGGAGCCACAAAAATTGGCGCGGTGGTAGTTACCGTCAACACCAGCTACAGAAGTCATGAACTTGAGTATTTGTTGCAGCAGTCTGACGCAAGAACCCTCTTGTTGATAGAAGAGTATCGTGGCAATAATTATGTTGCCACGATTAATGAAGTTTGTCCGGAACTGACTGGCAGCGTGGCAGGACAGCTTAACTGTGCCAAGCTGCCCTGCCTGAAAAATATCGTTTTGCTGGGGGAGAAGGATTTTCCAGGTTTGTTTACTTGGTCAGGCTTTCTGTCGCTTGGCGCAGCAGTCAGCGACGAAGAACTGGCAGTAATGCAGGCTGCCTGCGAGCCGGAAGATGTAATTAACATCCAGTACACTTCAGGCACCACCGGTTTTCCCAAAGGGGTTATGCTGACTCATAATAATGTGATCAATAACGCTTTTTATGTAGGTGAATGCCAGAATTATTCAGCTCAAGATCGTCTCTGTATTCCCGTTCCTTTCTTCCATTGTTTCGGTTTGACGATGAGCATCATTGCTTGCCTCGTTTATGGCGCAACTATGGTTCCGGTGGAGGAATTCAACCCGGCGTGGGTGCTGGAGGCTATTGCTCAGGAAAAGTGTACGGCACTGCAGGGCGTACCTACTATGTGGATCGCGGAACTGGAGCATCCTGATTTTGAGAAATACGATTTGAGCAGTCTGCGTACAGGGATCATGGCCGGGGCGCCGTGCCCCATTGAAGTGATGAAGAAAGTTGCAGACAGAATGGCGCCTGAAGTAACTATTGCTTATGGTCAGACAGAAGCATCGCCGGTGGTGACGCAAACGCGCACAGCAGACAGTCTCATGCGCAGGGTGACTACTGTGGGGCGCTCTCTCGCCGGTGTGGAGCTAAAAATTTTCAATCCTGAAACAGGCGCCGAATGCGAGCCGGGTGAACAGGGAGAAATTTGTGTGCGTGGTTATATGGTGATGAAGGGCTATTACAAAATGGCGGAAGCTACAGCAGCAGCGATTGATGCTGCCGGTTGGCTGCACTCCGGGGACCTTGGCACGAAGGATGAGGCTGGTTATGTGAAAATTACCGGCAGGCTGAAGGATATGATTATTCGTGGCGGCGAAAATATTTATCCCCGCGAAATCGAGGAATTTCTTTATAGTAACTCAAAGGTTCTGGATGTACAGGTCTTTGGCGTTCCCAGTGTCAAGTATGGCGAAGAAGTGATGGCTGTGATCAAATTGCGGGAGGGCACAGCAGCCAGCGAAGAAGAAATTAGAGAGTTTTGCCGGAACAAAATTGCCCGACATAAGATTCCTAAGTATGTGCGCTTTATGGAGAGCTATCCGCTGACGGCCAGTGGTAAAGTACAAAAATATAAACTGCGCCAGTGGGCGATTGCTGAACTTGGCCTGGAAGAAGTCGCGAAAATTATTACTGCCTGAGGAACGTTTAAAAGTAAATTAAAATCTATCTTGGGAGGGCAAAAAATGGCAAATATGATAAACTATGAAGAAACTTACCGCTCATTCAACCTGGACGTTCCTGAGTACTTTAACTGGGTAAAAGATGAATTTGACCGGTGGGGGCGGGATCCTGACAAGCTGGCTTTATGGGTGGTCGACGATTTTGGCCGGGAACAAAAATATACTTTTGCCGAGCTGACCAAAATGTCCTGCAAGCTGGCTAATTTTATGTCCGCACAGGGTATCAAGGCCGGCGATAAAGTTATTCTTGTCCTTGGCCGGTTGCCTGCCTGGTGGCTTACTTTGCTGGCCTGCCTGCGGGCGGGAATCATCGTGTCGCCCGGCACGATGCAACTGACTCCCAAAGACATGGAGTACCGCTTTGAGTCCTCCGGAGCTGTGGCCGCTATTGTCGATGAGGAGACTGCGGCGAGAGTGGATGCCGTTGCCGGCATGTGCCCGTCGCTTCGCACCAAAATTGTGGTGGGTAAGCGCGAAGGCTGGCTTTCCTTTGAAGATGAGCTGGCCAAATATCCGGACAGCTTTGAGGCTGTTAACACGCGGGCAGACGATAATGCTCTGCTGTACTTTACTTCCGGCACCACCGGGTTACCTAAAATGACTGTTCACACTCAAGCCTCATATGGTATCGGCCACAGGACCACCGGCAAGTTCTGGCTGGACCTCACACCGGAAGACCTGCACTGGAATCTGTCGGACACCGGGTGGGCAAAGGCTGCCTGGAGCAGTTTCTTTGGTCCCTGGAATTGCGGCGCCGCCATTTTCCAGCATTACAGCACCGGCAAATTTGACGCCAAACTGACCCTGCAAATGCTTGAAAAGTATCCGATTACCACTTTGTGCGGTCCGCCGACCGCTTTCCGTGTCTTCGTGCTCGAAGACTTGAAGCAGTATAACTTTAAAACACTGCGTCATTGCGTTGCCGCCGGAGAACCGCTTAACCCGGAAGTCATGAATGTCTGGAAAGATGCAACGGGCCTAACCATTTATGACGGCTACGGACAAACGGAGACAGTTCTCCTCGTCGGCAATTTCCCCTGCAATGAGGTGCGTTTCGGGTCTATGGGCAAAATGTCGCCCGGCTTTTACATTGGGATTATCGATGACGAGGGCAAAGAGGCACTTCCCGGTCAGGAAGGAGACATTGCTGTAAAATTGACTCCCACGCGCCCTGTCGGCCTGTTCAAGGAATATTTCAACGAGCCGGAACGGACCGCCGGCACTGTGCGCGGTGATTGGTACATCACCGGCGACCGTGGCATGAAAGACAGGGATGACTACATCTGGTTTGTCGGACGGTCTGACGATGTGATCCTGACCTCCGGCTATAGGATCGGTCCTTTTGAGGTGGAGAGCGCACTGATTGAACATCCGGCCGTGGCCGAGTCGGCTGTCGTGGCCAGCCCGGATGAGGTGCGCGGCGAGATTGTGAAGGCCTTTGTTATACTGACGCCCGGCTTCAAGGGCTCTCCGGAGCTGGTCAAGGAATTGCAGGGCTTTGTCAAAAATATCACCGCTCCATACAAATACCCGCGTGAAATCGAATTTGTAGAGACATTGCCAAAAACGATCAGCGGCAAAATCCGCCGCATCGAATTGCGAGAGCTTGAAAGAGAACGTAAGCTTGCTAAAAGAGCGGAGAACAGCGCGTCATAAAATCAGGATAGGGCTATTGGGGTCTCTCTAATAGCCCTATCCTCGTATTGGCGAATTTCCACGCCTAGTTTCTCGTTGTGGTCATCGGCAGGTTAGCTCTCTTGCCGTTCTTCTTTGGGGTAAGCCAAACAAACGCCCCCCAGCGTTTCCTGCCAGACAGCCTTCGCCTGCTCAGGCGACACGTTCTCGCGCTGCAAGCGCAAAATCGTAGCGGCGTTAACAACAAGCGGCGCCGTCAGCAGAACCAGGTTTAACAGATTGGGGCAGCCCGCTGTTCCGCCAAGACGGGAACGCACCTGGCGTGTAAAACCAGCGCTGACCGTCAAGCCGCACAGTGAGCAGGCCAGCCGGCTGATTTCCCGGCAGCGCGGGTGTGGAATACGGTTTATTTCCACAGTAGCCTCCGTAATCCGAAACTCACGAGCGTTGATACTCAAGCTCAAGGCAAGATCGTGGTAGACGTCGCAAAGACTGGTAGCCAGCCTGAACATTTCGTCACCGCAAGGGTTTATCTCAATTTCTATCCGGCGGTTAAACAAGCTCACCCGCTAAAAGCCCCCTTTGTCTTTTTCCGCGCATCGGCAGAATATTCTGTTTTTATCAACATACCACCATCCCCTCATCCAGTCAAATTTTTTTTCTACAAAACAGAGCTGACGCATGAAAATGCCCAGTAGTTCCCGAAAGGCCGGGTCTTTGACAGTTAAAAAGTGAAAAATCATGCAAGGTTAATGAGGTTGAATCTTGGCATGAATATTGCAAAAATTAGTATAGACGAGTGAGCATGAATGTAAGAGAGAGGAAAAGGAGGATGAAACCGTTTGCAGCAACCGCTATGGCAACCGAGCGCTGAACGGATGGAAAAGACAAATATGAATAAGTTTATACAACTTGTCAATGAAAGGTTCGGCAAACAGTATACAAATTATGATGAATTGTATAACTGGTCGGTAGAAAATATTGAAGATTTCTGGGCGCTCATCTGGGAAGTGGGTGGCATCATCGCCAGTAAGCCCTATGAGCAGGTCGTTTTGAACTTTGATGATATGTTCAACAGTGAATGGTTCCCCGGTGCCCGGTTAAATTTCGCCGAAAACTTGCTTCGCTTCCGGGATGAGCGCACAGCCATAGTGTTTAAGGGGGAAGATGCTGAGCACTGCTACATTAGCTACGCGCAATTGTATGACAAGGTGGCGCGCTTAAGTAAAGCGTTGCGTAATCATGGCGTTGGTGTGGGAGATCGAGTCGCCGGTTTTATGCCAAATATGATGGAAGCAGTTATTGCCATGCTGGCTACCACTGCCATTGGCGCCATCTGGTCGTCTTGTTCGCCAGACTTTGGTTTCCAGGGTGTGATGGATCGCTTTGGGCAAATCCAGCCAAAAGTCTTGTTTGCCGCCAATGGCTATGCGTATAATGGCAAAAAGTTTGATGCTCTTGATAAAATTAAGCAGATAGCAGGCGCTATTTCCGCAGTGGAAACTGTCGTGGTTGTGCCATACACAGAGCAGCAGCCTGATATCTCCGGTATTCGCAATGCCATTATGTTTGAGGATTTCTTAGTGGCTGAAGCTGGTTTGGAAATTGAATTTACACAGTTGCCTTTTGAACATCCGCTTTATATCTTGTATTCTTCCGGCACCACTGGGGCGCCTAAGTGTATCGTCCACGGTGCCGGCGGCACATTGATTCAGCATCTAAAAGAATTAGGGCTGCATTCAGATTTGACTCGCACTGACCGCATCTTTTATTTTACCACCTGTGGCTGGATGATGTGGAACTGGCTGGTCAGCTCATTGGCTGTGGGGGCAACGTTAATTCTCTTTGATGGCAACCCGTTTTACCCGGAACCAGGTGTTTTGTTTAAATTGGCTCAGGACGAAAAGATCACCGTATTTGGTACCAGCGCTAAATATCTAGCGGCACTGGAGCAAGCAGGCGTTAAGCCAAAAGAGAGTTATGACCTCTCTGGGCTCAAAACAATTCTATCCACCGGCTCACCGTTGTCAGTAGACAGTTTCCATTATGTTTACCGCGACATCAAAGAAGACCTTTGCCTGTCCTCAATTTCCGGTGGAGCAGACATTGTTTCCTGCTTTGCTCTTGGTAATCCCATTGGCCCTGTATACTCTGGGGAATTACAGTGCCGGGGGTTGGGCATGAAAGTGGCAGCATTCAATATGGATGGCAAACCGGTGGTGGGCGAGAAAGGCGAGTTGGTTTGCACGTCTCCGTTTCCGTCCATGCCCATCTATTTCTGGAACGATGAGGATGACAAAAAGTATTTAGGGACCTACTTTGAAATGTTTCCGGGGATCTGGCACCATGGCGATTATGTGGAAGTAACAGATACAGGCGGCTTAATCATTTACGGACGTTCCGATGCTACGTTAAACCCAGGAGGCGTACGTATTGGTACCGCTGAAATCTACCGTCATGTGGACGCAATTCCCGAAGTTCTAGATAGCCTAGTGGTGGGGCAGGACTGGGATAATGATGTCCGGTTGATACTCTTTGTCAGGCTAAAGGAGGGTGTGGAGCTCACCGAGGAACTGAAAAAACAAATCAAAGCAAATGTTCGCAAAAACGCCACACCCCGCCATGTGCCTGAAAAAATAATCAAAATTGACGATATTCCTTACACAATCAATGGTAAAAAAATTGAAATTGCAGTTAAACGCACTATTCATGGGGAAGATGTTCCCAATAAAGATGCATTAGTAAATCCCCAGGCACTGGAACTATATAAAAACCTACCTGAACTAAGTGTTTAGATGCAAAACAGCGCATTGAAAGATGTAAATATACATCGCGCGCGCTTTAACATGCCGGCCGGAGTTTGCAAGACGAAAATAGCCCTGGGTTATATAAAGTCAACGTTCATTACCCGGCCAGAAAAGGAGTGTCAGCTACATGTTCAATAAAATTCTTATTGCCAACCGTGGTGAAATTGCGGTGCGCATTCTGCGGGCTTGTCAGGAGCTGGGTATCCCTGCTGTCACTGTTTATTCTGAAGCTGATGTGCAAGCTCCTCATGTTCTGCAAGCTGAAGAATCCTACCTAATCGGACCCCCTCCTGTAGCGCAAAGCTATCTTAATATGCATAAAATTCTGGCGGTAGCCAAGGAATCCAGAGCGGATGCCATTCATCCTGGCTATGGTCTCCTTTCGGAGAATCCCGAATTCGTCAGGGCTTGCATTCAAGCAGGGTTAACTTTCATCGGGCCGTCTCCTGAAGCCATGGTCAAGATGGGGGAAAAGACCATGGCCAGAGCGTTGATGGAAAAAGCCGGAGTGCCGGTAGTGCCAGGGTCTGAGCCTTTAGCCGATCTGCCGGAGGCTCGAATAGCAGCAGAAATTATTGGCTACCCGGTAATGGTAAAGGCCGCTGCCGGTGGCGGGGGCATCGGCATGCAGGTAGTCAATAACCCGGAAGAACTGGAAAATGCTTTCCAGACGTGTCGGTCAAGGGCAGCTGCCTACTTTGGCAACGGTAGCGTCTACCTGGAAAAATTTCTAGAAGGACCTCGTCATATCGAACTGCAAATCTTGGCGGATCACTACGGCAAAACCATCCACCTCAATGAACGGGAGTGTTCCATCCAACGCCGCCATCAAAAGATTATCGAGGAAGCTCCCTCCCCGCTACTGGACGAAGAAATGCGTCGTCGCATGGGTGAAGTGGCCATCCGGGCGGCCCAGGCCATTAACTATACTAATGCCGGTACAGTGGAGTTTCTGGTGGATAAACACCGTAATTTCTACTTCCTGGAGATGAATACCCGTCTCCAGGTCGAACACCCTGTTACAGAGATGATTACTGGGGTCGATCTGGTGATTGCACAAATCAAGATTGCTGCTGGAGAGCCGTTGAGCATTAACACCCTTCCACCCAAGGGGCATTCGGTTGAATGTCGAATTTGTGCAGAGGATCCTGTCACCTTTTTTCCGGCACCAGGAACGATAGGCGATTTGGAATTGCCGTCAGGACCCAAGCTGCGTATCGACTGTGGTGTCAGTGCAGGTTATACCGTCAGCCCCTATTACGACCCCATGGTGGCCAAAGTCATTACCTGGGGGGAAAACCGTCAGCAGGCCATCGAGGCTATGGTGGCGGCCTTGGATAAATGTAAATTTAACGGTATCAAGACTAATATCCCTGTGTTAAAAGAAATCTTGCTCCATCCCCGGTTCAGGGAAGGCGCTATAACCACCGGATTTATTTCTGAAAACATAGTAGATTCTCGGAAAGCAAGCCTTAAAAGTAGTACAATACATCAAAGGAGCTGATTTTCATGAAAGTAGTGACGGCTAATATGGCTGGTGTGGTTTTGCGATTGATGGTTTCCCCCGGAGAGCAAATAACTTCCGGGCAAGACGTGGTTTGCCTAGAATCCATGAAAATGGAAGTCAACGTCAATGCTATGGAATCAGGTAAGATTAAAGAAGTCAAGGTAGGGATCGGCGATTTCGTCAACGAAGGCGATGTGCTCATAGTTCTGGAGTAGGGGTACTGAAATATTTTGCTATCATAACCCATCATAATTGGAGGTGAAGGTTTTGGAAGAACTGGTTCTTTATAACGTAAAAGAAGGAATAGCAACCATCACCCTGAACCGGCCGGAGAGCCTTAATTCCTTAAGCTTCCAGACCTTATTAGCCTTGCGCGGCATTATCGATGAAATCAGGGCCGACCGCTCCCTTCGGGTGGTTATCATCACTGGCAGCGGCAGCAAGGCTTTTTGCACCGGGGCCGACCTCAAAGAGCGGGTAGGGATGACCCAGGATCAAGTCCGCCGATTCATCTTTACTATTAGGGAGACTTTTAGTTCCCTTGCTAAATTGCCGATACCTGTGATTTGTGCTATAAATGGCATCGCCATAGGCGGAGGCACCGAACTGGCCCTAGCCTGTGACCTGCGCCTGGCAGCCGATCATGCCGTACTGGGTTTAACTGAGGTGTCCCTGGGGATTATCCCTGGTGCCGGGGGCACCCAGCGGTTACCTAGGTTGATAGGGGTAGGCAAAGCCAAGGAATTGATTTTTACCGGCCGGAAAGTATCGGCCGGCGAGGCATTGACCATCGGCATGGTCAATAAGGTGACTACTGGAGAAAACCTGCTGGCTGAGGCTTATAAATTGGCAGCGGAAATGGCAGCCAACGCTCCTTTAGCAGTCCGGCAGGCTAAACTTGCCATCAACCATGGTCTGGAAATGGATTTGGACAACGGCTTGGTCCTGGAATCTAGTGCATATGAGGTTTTAATCCCCACCAAAGACCGTTTGGAAGGATTGGCAGCCTTTAAAGAGAAGCGAAAACCGATCTACTTGGGGGAGTAGCCGGGTCAGCCGTCAGCTGATCAGGCACAATACATCAAAGGAGGGACAGAAAGGACGATGGCAGAGAAAATTGGCGATAGAGAAGTTACACTCGGGGAAGTGCTTGAAGATGAGATAGCCCGGGTTAAAAAAGGTGGGACTCCTAAGTATCATGAGGAGGCTAAGAAAACAGGCAAGCTTTTTGTGCGGGAAAGGTTAGCGCTGTTGTTGGATGCTGGTTCCTTTAAGGAAGACGGACTTTTTGCCAACTGTCTGCAGGAGGATTTGCCTGCTGACGGAGTGGTGACCGGTACCGGAACAATTCAGGGCCGCACAGTTTGTCTGATGGCCAACGACTCCACTGTTAAAGCCGGTTCCTGGGGGGCCAGGACGGTGGAAAAAATAATTCGGATTCAGGAAACTGCCATTAAACTGCAGACACCTATGTTATACCTGGTGGACTCAGCAGGGGCGCGCATCACCGACCAGGTTGAGATGTTTCCTGGACGGCGGGGTGCGGGAAGGATTTTCTTCAACCAAGTCAAACTTTCGGGGCTGGTTCCCCAGCTTTGTCTGCTTTTCGGCCCTTCAGCCGCCGGTGGTGCTTATATTCCGGCCTTTTGCGATATTGTCATTATGGTGGACGGTAATGCCAGCATGTACCTGGGTTCCCCCCGGATGGCGGAAATGGTTATTGGGGAAAAGGTTACTCTAGAAGAAATGGGTGGAGCCAGAATGCATTGCTCGGTCAGCGGCTGCGGCGATGTGTTGGTAGCCGATGAAAAGGAAGCCATTAGTCTGGCTAAAAGTTATCTGAGTTATTTCCCGGCTAACTGGCAAAGCAGGCCGGCCACAACGGAAGGAAAACCTCCGGCACCGGGAAGAGACTTGAGAGAGATTGTGCCTGTTAACCAAAACACGCCTTTCGATATGTACGAATTTATCAATGGACTGATAGATAGCGACAGCTTCTTTGAGATCAAAAAACTCTTTGCCCAGGAACTCATCACCGGACTTGCCCGCTTGGACGGACGGGTGGTGGGCATTGTGGCCAACCAGTCCAAGGTTAAGGGTGGGGTGCTGTTCGTGGACTCTGCCGACAAAACTGCTCGGTTTGTCAATCTGTGTGATGCTTTTAATCTTCCCCTGCTTTTCCTTCAAGATGTACCTGGTTTTATGATTGGGACCAAAGTGGAACGCGCAGGGATTATCCGCCACGGGGCCAAGATGGTATCAGCCATCTCCGAGGCCACAGTACCTAAGATTTCAGTTATCGTACGCAAGGCTTACGGGGCGGGATTATATGCCATGTGCGGGCCGGCCTTTGAGCCTGACTGTTGTCTCGCGTTACCCACGGCCCAGATTGCTGTGATGGGTCCCGAAGCGGCAGTCAATGCGGTTTACTCCAACAAAATTGCTGAGCTGGCTCCCGAGGAGCGCACCGCCTTTGTTGAAGCAAAGCGCCAGGAATACCGGGAGGATATCGACATCTACCGCCTGGCATCAGAAATGATTATCGATGGCATCGTCCAGGCCAATGATTTACGGGAGGAACTCATTGCCCGCTTCAGCCTTTACCAGAACAAGGACATGGAGTTTAGCAGACGTAAGCGGGGAGTTATGCCGGTGTAGTGGTGGGTAGCAGAAAGTGCCAGCCCAAAGATAGGAGGAATACCCATGACCAAAGAATACGCCCAACAACTTGAGAAATACCTCCGGCTACAGACCTTCCCTCTAGGCTTGAAGTTGTTGGGCAGGGAAGAACAACTGCCCGTCAAGGTAAAAATACCCTCCAAAGATCTGGGTCAACCGGTGGCTATTTGTCAAGCTCTGGGTTTTGCCCGGAAATATGGCTGGACGGTTGCCTTAAATGGTGCAGACCAAGCCTGCCCTATCGGCTCGGTGGTGATGGGCTGGGGGGAGGCTCTGCCTTACTACTCCGAAGGCAACCTGGCCCAGGGTATGTATACAGAGACACTGGAGGCGGGGGCTAAGTCTGAAGCAGCTGTTCGCCGGTTTGAACTGCACAAGTATGCTTATCTGGTGGTGGGACCTCTAGAACGGATTGATTTTCAGCCGGACATCGTCCTGGTTTACGGCACACCGGCTCAGGTGATGCGCTTAGTTCAAGGTGCTCTTTATAAACAGGGTGGCTGTATTACCTCCTCTTTCTCCGGGCGTGCCGAATGTTCCGAAAGTATTGTCAACACCGTTGTCACCGGCCAGTATCAGGTAGTCTTGCCAGGTAACGGCGAACGGGTTTTCGGTCAGGCCCAGGATGAGGAGCTGGCCTTTGCCATCCCTTATGGCAAGATTCAGGATGTACTTGCCGGTTTGGCTGCTACCCATCAGGCCGGGGTGCGGTATCCTATTCCGAACATGCTTAATTATAAGCCTGCTTTCCCGGCCAAGTATCTTAAACTGGCCGAGATGTGGAAGTAGTCGCACAATGGTGCTTCCGGCCTACCGTACTAAAAAAGAAGAAAGCAGAAGAGGTGAGAACATGAGCGAAACAGTCATCATTAGTTTTGCAAGAACGCCTTTTGGTGGTTTTTTGGGCTCACTTAAAGATGTGCCGGCGGTAGAGCTTGGCGGGCTGGCCATTAGGGAAGCTGTGGCCCGGGCCAAGATCCACCCCGCTGCCATTGACTATGTGTTGATGGGCATGGTGATACAGGCGGGGGCCGGTCAGATCCCTTCCCGACAGGCCACGCTCAAAGCCGGTCTGCCAGTGGAAGTACCGTCTGACACCATTAGCAAAGTCTGTGCCTCTAGTTTACGAGCCGTGAATCTGGCTGATTCTTTAATCCGTGCCGGAGACGGTGAGATCTTTGTAGCAGGTGGCATGGAGAACATGTCGTGCGCACCCTATTTATTAGAGAAGGCACGGAGCGGTTATCGCATGGGTAATGGCCGGGTGGTAGATGCTATGCTGCAAGATGGTCTATGGTGTGCCATTCACGATGTGCATATGGGTGTTCATGGTGGAGATGTGGCAGCTGAATTTGGCATCGAGCGGAGAGCTCAGGATGAGTGGGCGCTGCGCAGTCACCAGCTGGCGGTGAAGGCGATTGCAGATGGCAAGCTGCAGGAAGAAATATTTCCCGTCAGCATTCCTCAGCAGAAAGGCGATTTAATCGTATTTGCTACCGATGAGTTGCCACGCAAAAATGCCAGCTTGGAAGCCTTACAAAAGTTGCCGCCGGCATTTAAACAGGGAGCTTGCGTCACTGCCGGCAACGCGCCGCCAATCTCTGATGGTGCTTCTGCGCTGGTGCTGATGTCCCGGAAAAAAGCAGAAGCTTTGGGGCTTAAGCCTTTGGCCAGTATTGTTTCTCAGGGTGCCGTATCAGCTGCCGCCCCCTATATCGCCACCGTCCCCGCCTTAGCCGGAAAGAAAGCTTTGGCTAAAGCGGGTTTGCACGCAGAGCAGTTAGATTTAATCGAAGTGAACGAAGCTTTTGCCGCCGTTGCACTCACATCAATTAAGCTGGGTGGCTGGAATCCGGAGATTGTCAATGTAAACGGGGGAGCCATCGCCTTTGGTCACCCCATTGGTGCCAGCGGCGGACGTGTGCTCATGACTCTGTTAACAGAACTGAAGCGACGCGGCGGTCGCTATGGCATGGCTACAATCTGCAGCGGTGCGGCACAAGGTGAGGCCACCATTATTCAGCTAGAGCAATAAGGATTAAAGCAGAATTGCCTCTTTGGGTTTATTGCAAGCAAAACATTTTGCAGATATGAGTTAAGATGAGGCAGAATGGAGGAAGCAGATGGAGATAAAAAAGGTTATGGTGTTAGGTGCCGGTCAAATGGGCGGTGGAATCGCCCAAGTGTGTGCCCAAGCCGGCCTTGAGGTTGTACTGCGGGACATAAATGATGAGTTTGTCACACGCGGCATGAAACTTATTGAGAAAAATCTTTCTCGCAGTGTGGAAAAAGAGCGCATGACAGAAAATGAGAAAAAGGCTATCTTGGGAAGGTTTACCACAACACTGTCTCTGGCAGCCGGCAAAGATGTTGACTTGGTCATTGAAGCCATTGTGGAAGATGTAAAAATTAAGCGAGACACGTTTGCCGCGCTTGATGAAATTTGCCAGCCACAGGCAATTCTTGCCAGTAATACTTCATCATTGCCGATTACGCAAATTGCCGCTGCCACCAAGCGCCCGGAAAAAGTGATTGGCATGCACTTTATGAATCCGGTGCCTGTGATGAAGCTCGTGGAAGTTATTCGTGGCATCGCCACCTCAGACGAAACCTACCAGGTGATTGATAACCTGTCAAAGAAATTAGATAAAGTTCCTGTTGAAGTCAAAGACTTCCCCGGGTTTGTTTCCAACCGGATTTTGTTGCCCATGATTAACGAAGCAGTCTATTGCCTGATGGAAGGCGTAGGCACAGTGGAAGGGATCGATACCGTGATGAAGCTGGGTATGAACCACCCCATGGGTCCCTTGGCTCTGGCTGACCTGATTGGTCTGGACACTTGCCTTGCCATCATGGAAGTGCTCTACGATGGCTTTAAAGATTCTAAATATCGTCCCTGCCCGCTGCTACGCAAGTATGTTTCCGCCGGTTGGTTGGGTCGCAAGTCCGGTCGAGGCTTCTATGTCTATTAAACTGTGCATCGACTGCAGGCGTTAAACGCGTTAAACGCTGACACGGGGAATAGGAGGAGAAAGATGGAATTCAAACTAAGCGGTCAGCACCAAATGATGCAAAAGCTGTTCCGTGAATTTTGCCAAAAAGAAATTGCACCTTACGCTGCAGAAAATGATGTAAAAGCGGTATTTCCCACTGAAATTATCAGGAAACTGGGCGCCCAGGGTTTTATGGGCATCCCCATTCCCGCAGAGTATGGCGGGGCCGGCGCCGATTTTCTCACCTATATTCTCTGCGTGGAAGAGGTATCGCGGGCCTGCGCATCGACAGGGGTCATCCTGGCGGTGCATACCTCGGTAGGGACGTTCCCTATTCTTAATTTCGGTACCGCAGAACAGAAACAAAAATATGTGCCAAAGCTGGCTGCCGGTGAATATGTGGGTGCCTTTGCCTTGACAGAACCGGATGCCGGTTCAGATGCTTCAGCACTGCGTACCTTGGCGAAAAAGGATGGCGATGATTACGTTCTAAATGGTACAAAAATTTTCATCTCCAACGGCGGGCATGCCCAGGTCTATACCGTGTTTGCCACTGTCGATCGCGCCCTTGGTGCCAAGGGGATCACCGCATTCTTAGTAGAGAAAGATACGCCCGGCTTCAGAGTAGGTGCCATTGAAAAGAAGATGGGCTTAAATGCAGATGTCACCACCGAACTGATTTTTGAAGACTGCCGTATTCCGGCAAGTCAACGCTTGGGCAAGGAAGGCGAAGGCTTTAAGATTGCCATGAGTCTCCTCGATGGCGGACGGATTGGGATCGGTGCGCAAGGCCTTGGTATTGCACAGGCAGCGTTTGACGAGGCCCTCAAGTATGCGCAGTCTAGAGAGCAGTTTAATCAGCCGATTTTTAACTTCCAGGCAATTGCTTTTAAACTGGCAGAGATGGCTACGCAAATTGCAGCCGCAAGGTTGCTCGTGTATCAGGCTGCATTCCGCAAAGAAAATGGGCTGCCAAATGGCAAACAAGCCTCCATGGCTAAGATGTTTGCCACCGATACTGCCATGGCTGTAGCCACAGAAGCAGTGCAAATTCTTGGAGGTTATGGTTATAGTCGTGAATATCCGGTGGAGCGTTTAATGCGTGATGCAAAAATCACGCAAATTTATGAAGGAACAAATCAGATACAACGCCTTGTGATCGCCAAAGCACTAGAAAAAGGGCTGTAATAGGACTCAAATCCTCAGGAGTAGCAAATTTAGAACGCTGCAAAGCATTTTAAGACTGAGATAGGTGGGAAGCAAAATGTGCTCAAATGAGATGGCTAAGCTCAGCCAAGGTAAAAGGGATTGGGAAGCATGTACAGCCAAGACGGAGGATAGGCAAAAAAAGTTTATGACGGTTTCCTCAGCTCCCATTAAGCCCCTGTATACCCCGGAGGATATTAAAGAGATGTCCTTCATGCGAGATTTAAGCTACCCCGGTTCATATCCTTACACTCGGGGCGTTCAGCCTAATATGTACCGCGGGCGTCTTTGGACCATGCGCCAATTTGCCGGGTTTGCCACCGCGCTGGAATCCAATGAGCGCTATAAGTATTTGCTCAGCCAAGGTCAGACCGGCTTGTCCGTAGCGTTCGACATGCCCACAATTATGGGTTATGACTCTGACCATCCCCGCTCCTTTGGGGAAGTGGGCCGGGTTGGTGTGGCCATTGACTCCTTAGCTGATATGGAAACCTTGTTCTCGGGAATTCCCCTTGATCAGATTACTACATCCATGACCATCAATGCACCGGCTTCAGTGCTATTGTGCCTCTATATTGCCACGGCAGAAAAGCAGGGTATTGCTGCGCACAAGCTGGGCGGCACCATTCAAAACGATATCCTCAAGGAGTATATCGCACAGAAATCATGGATCTTCCCACCGGAGCCTTCAATGCGCCTGATTACAGATATTTTCGCTTTTGCCGGCCAGCATGTGCCTAAGTGGAATTCTGTGAGTATTTCAGGTTATCATATCCGTGAAGCAGGCTCCACCGCTGTGCAGGAACTGGCGTTTACCTTAGCTGACGGTTTTGCCTACGTAGAAGCAGGCATTAAAGCTGGGCTTGATGTGGATCTTTTCGCCCCGCGCTTGTCCTTTTTCTTCAACGCTCACATGGACTTCTTTGAAGAGATTGCCAAATATCGCGCCGCTCGCCGGATCTGGGCACGCCGCATGAAAGAAAAATACGGTGCGAAAGATGAGCGCTCACTGCTTTTACGTTTCCATACCCAAACTGCAGGCTGCTCACTGACAGCCCAGCAAGCAGAAAACAATATTGTTCGTACCGCTTACGAAGCATTGTCCGCAGTCCTAGGCGGAACCCAGTCACTGCACACCAACTCCATGGACGAAGTGCTGGCCCTGCCCTCAGAAAAGTCAGCTCGGATTGCGCTGCGTACGCAACAGATTATTGCCGAAGAAACCGGTGTGGCGTATACTATCGACCCGCTGGCCGGCTCCTACTTTGTAGAAGCCATGACCAACCAAATGGAAGCGGAAGCTGAAAAGTACTTTGAGCAGATTGAACAATATGGCGGTGTGTTGGCTGCTATTGACGAAGGCTTCTTCCAGCAGGAAATCGCCGATGCCGCTTACCGCTATCAGCGGGAAATTGAAACGAATGAGCGGATTATCGTCGGTGTAAACGATTACACCTGCGATGAAACTCCGCAAATTGACCTGCTAAAAATTGATCCTAGCATCGAATTGGAACAGTGCAAGCGGGTGCAACGTGTACGGGAAAGCCGCGATAATCTCGTTTGCACAAACCGGTTGGCAGATTTGCGCAAAGCGGCAGGTTCCAGCGACAATCTGATGCCATATATTCTCGATGCAGTCCGTGCCTACGCCACTGAAGGTGAAATCATCCAGGTGCTGCGTGAAGTCTTTGGTGAGTATAAAGAGAAGCCGATTTTCTAGGAAAAGGAGGGAATAAGTTTGAAACCACTGTGATTTAGATGCTATCCCCAAAAAGGACACAAGAAAGCAGACCGCCTGGAAATGGCCGTCAGGCAGTATTGCAAAACGTTAAGCGGAGAGCGCTGGATGCGTAATCAGATA
>Ga0208734_100046_pt1 | contig 63307 bp, 60 predicted proteins | sample Subbio2Aug_QV11A_FD_184824 | JGI IMG/M metagenome (GOLD analysis project Ga0208734, IMG submission 184824) | Serpentinite rock and fluid subsurface biosphere microbial communities from McLaughlin Reserve, California, USA - CR12Aug_QV11A (SPAdes) | ecosystem: Environmental > Terrestrial > Deep... | reverse complement strand
TAAAAGCGTTAAATCCCGGGGGTTTGGGGGCAGAGCCCCCATTGTAATCCAAAAGATCAAATAATTACACTGGATTCATGCGCAATTATCGTGACGTTTTTATGCGCATTTAATTTGCCGAATAACACAATAGATGGTAGATTATTTGGTGGAGATGAGGGGAATAGAGCCGCTCAGATTTCGCGGATCGCTTCCAGGCATTCTTCTATAACGTTAGCCAGCTTGTGAGCCGCTGCCGCACAGAGCGTATACTGATAAGCAGGAACGTTGTCATAATGCAGCGGTTCCCGCCCAATCAAAGCAAACATTTCGTTTTTCTCCCTGACAGCATAAAAATAATCAAGAAACCCCCGCAATGAAAGGCTGAAATCCCGCCCCTCCGCGCTTTCCGCGATTACCTGTCGTAGTTCGTGTCTGTCTTCAGTCATCCTGGGATTCCAGGAAATATCTTCTCTTTTTTTCTCTGACAGCATAGCCTTTCTCCTCTGAAGTTTATCCCGCTTCCAGTTTATCACAAATTATCCCCTCTTACCAAGCAAGTCGGCAGCTTCAGGGCAGCGGCACAAGCACGGCAATGGCAAGGGGTAGTCCGTGAAATAGACAAGCATTATACAACCCTTCCTGCTTCCAAGTTGGCGATTCCCTTTTGCTTTTCCGTATTAATAAAAGCCGTTCTGCGAAACCACGAGAATGGCTTTATTGCGGCACTTTCAGGGCATAACAAAACCACCCACTGACACAATTCTTCGTATCAATAGATGGTAGATAGATGGTAGAATATTTGGTGGAGATGAGGGGAATCGAACCCCTGACCTCTTGAATGCCATTCAAGCGCTCTCCCAACTGAGCTACATCCCCAAGCTGTGACAATTCGTATTATACCGGGTTTAGCACCCTTTGTCAATCTTCTAACCCCGTCTCCTGTCTTAATCGCTTCCTCGATTTTCACTGCAAAGCCTTTCTAGTGTTGACATAGTTAAAAAAAGCTGGAGGTTGAAAAAAGTTGGAGATGGAGGATTTGCTGATAACTCTTTAATCCGTTTTTCAACGTAAGGTTTCACACATGGAAAGTCTTCGCAGTTGTCTATCTTATTCTTCGCAAAATTACCTCTCCATGCTTTGTTACTTCGGCCTCAATCCGGTCTAATTTTTCGGAGTTAAGCTTTTGCCCATCAAAGAGGGCTCCCAGCTTCTGGCCGTGGTCGATTTCTATTTTAACAACGGCACCTTCAACTCCAGTGAGACGATCCTCTACTCCAGTGAGACGATCCTCTACTCCAGTCAGACGATCTTCAACTCCAGTAAGATGATTCTCAACTCCAGCCAGACGTCCTTTAACCTCAGTCATATCTTTTGTGAGAACCCCTACCTGACTTGCAATAAGTTCTAACAATTCTCGGTCAGTCATCTGGTATCACTCCTCGTCTCATCTGGATAAAATCCTTAAACCTTTCTATCGACTCAAGTTCATCTTACGTTCATTCTTCACCGTTGTAGTGGGCGGCAATAGTTTCAACGAGAACTTTGACGTTTGCGTCACACTTTTGAGTGCCTTTAACTCTATTATATAGATAAGCAGTCTAATGTAAATGCTTAGAAAAATTATAGCTAGAAAGTTTGGGGGAGTGTCAGAATGAGAGCCGGATAAGGGATATTTTTATCCATCATCCGGCTCCATTTTTTTGGGGGGCATATGCGTCTTATTTGCAGAGTAGCAGGCAGTATTGACCGTCTTGCTCTTCACTTTTTACGGTAAACCCGGCATAGCGGGCCAATCGACTGATATTTTCCAGAGCAATATGACTGTCGGTAAGAACATTTAACTGTCTGTCTAAGCCGCTATCCAGTGCCTTCTTAACCCTCAGCACCGGCTCAGGGCAGGAAAGTCCTCTTACGTCAAGGTGAAAAGGTCTATCGCTCACTTGCTACGCCTCCTTTGATTGGGATATTAGACTGTGATGCGGAAAAAGCAAAGCCTAGTCCCAACAGGAAAATGACGGAGAAAAAGGCGGCAGCCTGTCCTGCCACCGGCACGCCGGCCGGGCCGGCCGCCAGCCCGAAATTGTGGGCAAATGCAGCACCGGCCGTCATGCCGAGAAATGCAAGCCCGGCATCTGTATCACCCTCACCTGCCATCACTGTCTGCCGCAGCGGGCAGCCTCCCAACAATGTCGCTCCTAGTCCGACAATAGCCAAGCCGATAAAATTCAGGACTTCGTCAAAGTCGTATATAATAAAAGCTAAGGCCGCCTGCCTGACCGCAGCAGCCAAGCAACAGGCAATCAGGTTGGTATTATTGGCCACAGCGGATGCAGCGCAAGACAACGTGACCGATTTTGAGCAAACTTAAACAAACGCCCGCTGATTGGTCGTTTTACACCATTTATTGTCACATGATGAGCTCACAGTCCTAGAATTTGGAGCGCCCTTTCCGGATTTCGACCGATCGTCCGGAGTGCCTGAGCAATATTATTCACTTTGTGTAATCGAAACAAGCTGATTGCCAAATTACGAAGTGTTGCCATTGTCTGCGGTCCTTGCCCTATGCGAATTTGAGATCTGTCTTCATCGAAAGTAACGTCCCGCACCCAATGCAACCGGTTTTCAATAGCCCAATGCCCGCGGTTTAAAGCAAGCAACCTTTTCGCATCTGCCTTCTCTTGCGGTAGACTGGTGATGCCGTAAACCACTTCCTGACGGAGCAGTTCTCCGTTTAATTTGAAGGTAATACGGTCTATCCGGCAGACTTGTTCAACATAAGGAAAGGTGACATAGTCATTCAGTGCGGTGCTGGTCCTGATTTTCCGCACCTCAATCCGGCCATGACCTTTTTCTTTAGTGACATATTCAGGGGGAAAAATCCTCCTTCTCCAGATCTTCAATTGCCTTAAGCAATGTCCCCTGATTTCTTTTGACAGTGAAGAAGTAGTCCGCTTCTTTTTGCTCTTTCAGATAGGTCGCATGCTCCACTTGCGTATGCAACGCATCGGCTGTGACAACCTTGCCTTTAAGATCGACGGGCTCTAGCAGTGGTTGGAACAACGGAATTTCGTTCGTTTTCCTGTCAACCTGTTTTTGCGCGATGACCACACCCTCTTTGTGGAGGAGCGCCGACATCAGGTGAAGTTTCTTGCCGTCTTTGTCTCGGGCTCCTCTGAGTGTTTTCCCGTCTACCGCGACAGCATCGGGATCGGCTTGCTGTGCTAACCATTCATTGATGAGGCGATCGAACTCATCTGCGTCTACACTTTGCAAGTGCCGCCGGATTGTCGGCTCACTGGGCGGTATGTAAGTTCGTTTCTCAGGGTGAAAGCGACAACCTAAACGACGCAACAAGTCTTGGGGCAAGTCAGCTGCCCATTCGCCAATCGCCAAAAAGTTACGGGCTCCAGATAATACCGCGCATACGGCAACCATCAATGTCGATGTGGCGGAATGACGAATACCGCGACGTTTGCGTGGGTCTTTCAACTGCTGCAGCTGCCCTAATAATCCTTCATTACGTCCCAAATTCACCTTGTTCAGGTCAACCATTGGTTTTTGCCCTCCAGTCAACTCCGGCGCCAGAAAAGGAGCAGAAAGCAGTTGCCTTGCGCTTCGATGCAGCGGATACACATAAATCGTTTTCGACAAACCGTGGTGGTAGTACTTACCGCCATTGCGTCCAAACCCACGCGTTTGTCCTAACTGTATCCATCCTGCCGCTTGATAGCAGGTCCCCGCAAATCGTGAATGCTCAACAAATGTCTCCGCAAGTACGACTTTGTGTCCGAATACCGCCATCCAATCCGCAGATAAACGCCTAAGGTTCAATGATAAGATTTTGGAGGCCAGGTTCGGCATCCGCACTTGGGGCAGGATGAGGAAGCGTGCATTGTTGGCAAGAAAGAGCAGTCGTCGCCACTGCTGCTCTCTCGACCAACCAATCCACTCATCACGGGAACCACATTTAAACGCTGCCGTCCCCCAGCCCAGCAGGGCAACCCACTGACCGTTCAATTCAGCGACGTACTTCATGGATTCCCCAACGAGCTGACGAAAGCCAAGATAATGGTGCTCGTCCATGAGCCGATTCCATTGCGGTTCTTCCTCGGGTTTAATGGGACGGACGACCAATGATTGCAGTTCCTCTTGTGCCGGCATTTAAAACTCCTCTTCAGACCGAAAAATGTAGTTACCTACATTTTAGCAGTTCGCAGAAGAAAAAACCAGAGGGTTATCGAAATTCCTTGTCGCCATTATATTTTAATCGACTTTGACGTTGCCCTGCGATAAAATTCCACTGAGCAGCGGTGTGCGCCACCGGTTGTCCGGAAAAGCCAACGTTTACATAACCAAAAACCAGATTAAGAACAAAAGCGCCTGCTAGTATTGCAACAGAACCATTGAGCAAGTGCGGATCGCCAAGCAGCATCAGGTCGCGGAAGCAGCCTACCTGGCAGAGCCGGCTACGTTGGACGGTTATTCCAACAAGCAAGCCGGCGGCAAGTGAAATTATAAACGGTGCGCGGAAAGAGCCGGGGCCGCCTTCACTGAAAAAAATAACAACGGGAGCCATACTCACAAGCAACAGCAAACCCAAAGCAGCGGCGGGGATAAATAATCCGTTGGCTGCAGTTTGCGGGTAAGCACGGCCGAGGGAAAATCCTCGCCTGAGAAAGAAAACGCCTGCCCCAATTCCGGAGACAAATCCAAAGAGTCCGATAAGTGCGTTTAAGTCGCCGGCTGCCAGACGAAGCAACATGCGTAGCGGACATCCCAGAAAAATTAGCGCACCGAGCATGACAGCAAAGCCGATGAAGAAGCGCGGGAGTGGAGACGAACCGCCACGCACCCTGAATTCTCTGGTAAAAAGAGCGATAAGGAAGGAGCCGAGGATAAAACCTGAGACCTCCGGACGTAAGTATTGAACAACTGCGGCACGGTGCAGCCCAAGTCCTCCGGCGATGTCACGCACGAAGCAGGCCACGCAAATTCCCATGTTGGCCGGGTTGCCAAAGCGAACCAGCAATACACCGAGCAAGCCTAATAACAGACCGCTGCCCACGAGAAAGCGTTTGCTCAAAACACTTCACCTCTATTCTTTCAATTTTGGCTTGATTATACGTTAAAGTGCGTCAGGTCTACAAATAGCTTTATTCTATAGAACAAACAACGTTATTTATAAAAACGTTTAAAGAAACGAGTGACTTTGACAAGAAATATAGTGTAACCCGGTTTGCAGCCAGTAAGTGGTCGTTGCGGTTGGGTCGCTGTTGTGATAAAATAAATATTACCTAAATATTCTGACAAATAAATTTAATCAATCCTGAATACAGAGTATGACGACAAAACGAACGAGAGTGGGAGGTGGATGGGTTGAGTAGAATATGGGTTGACTTTATCAAAGGGGAGAATCCGGTGCGGGAGGTAAGCCCTGTGATTTTTCATTCCTGGCAAAGATGCCAGGAGCAGCAACTGAGTTTTGAGAAGTCCTCAGAAAGCTCAATTCTCACTCCAGCACAGCTCAGGGAACGGTTGGATGCCCAAGAAGCGCTGATAGAGGCTTCTAAGGATGTATTGCCTTTTCTTGTGCGCTACTTAAAAGGTAAACGCTATATTATTTTACTTTGTGACGGGGAAGGCTATATTCTTAAATCGGTGGGGCATCCGCCGTTTCTTTCAAAAGCGCAGACGGTGCATTTGTCTCCAGGCGCGAACTGGCGTGAAGACGTGAAAGGGACCAACGCCATCGGGACGGCGCTTGCGGAAAAGCGGCCGGTGCAGGTAATCGGCTGGGAACATTATGTGAGGGAAAACCACTTTCTTAATTGTTGGGCCACCCCGATACTTAATGCAAATGGTGAACCGGCTGGTATTCTGGATATTTCCGGTGAGACGGGCGGGGAGGATGAGCGTCTGGCGGAAATCGTTCTAATGGGCGGAAAGATGATAGAGCAAAATCTAAAAATGCTTGAGCTGCAGAACAAAGTCCGCTTTTGTCAGGAAGGCATAAAAATTGCGAGTGATATGCTGCGGGAAGGCTTTGTAACTATTAACAATCGTGGTGAAATCAGTAATATTAATGAAGCCGGGTGTCGTATGCTCGGCTACAAGCGGGAAGAAGTAATCGGCAGGCATGCCAGCGAAGTTTTCAGTGCTGCCACAGGGCTGCTCATCCGGGAAAAATTCCGCTCTCCGCAGGGTGATAACACCGGCACCTCAGTCAATTCCTGCTTCAGTCAGGTTGTCGACGAGTACGGCAGTGTTCTTGGCGCTGTCGGCGTGATGCGGCCGGGCTTGCAGGCGGTGCGCTCAGAAACGTATTGGGTCGGGCGCAGTGAACTGACAAGAAAGGTGTTTGACCAAGCTGCAAAAGCGGCTGCTTCACTTTCAACTGTTTTGCTGTTGGGTGAAAGTGGGACAGGCAAAGAAGTGCTGGCGCGTTATATCCATAATATGAGCGAGCGAAAAAATGGGCGGTTTGTTGCCATAAACTGTGCCGCCATTCCCGCCACACTGATTGAAAGTGAACTGTTCGGTTACGTCGAAGGCTCGTTTACCGGTGCAAGGAAGGGCGGGCAGCCCGGCAAGCTTGAACTGGCGCAGGACGGCACCATCTTTTTTGATGAAATCGGCGATATGCCGCTCCATGTCCAGGCATCCCTTCTTCGCGTTTTGCAGGAGAAAGAGATTTGCAGGTTGGGTGACACTAAGACGAGGAAAGTAAATGCCCGCATCGTGGCTGCAACAAACAAAGATCTTAAAACCTTAGTCGATGAAGGAAAGTTCAGGCTTGACCTCTACTACCGCCTGAAAGTTGTTACACTGGAACTCCCCCCGCTGCGCCACAGGAAAGAGGATATATTGGACTTGGCACCGCACTTTGTAATCAAAGCGTCCTCTGCACAAGGTAAGCGCCCGTTGCCGGTGTCGGATGAGGTTTACGCACACTTGCTTACGTATGATTGGCCAGGGAACATCCGGGAGCTGGAAAACTGCATTGAATGTATGGTTGCCATGGCGGAGGGGGTAATACTGACAGACGACGATCTGCCTGCCGAGATTAGAGAGACAGACTGTGCGGAAATACAGGAAGAGTCTATTTTGGATCGTCAGACACGTCAGGCGATTCTGCAGGCACTCTCCCAAACCAGGGGTAAAATTGCTCCGGCGGCCCGCATGCTTGGGATAGGGAGGACTACCCTTTACCGTAAGCTGGAAGAATATAATATCCGAGTGTAGCAAAAGGGCGCGCTGCGCCCTTTTACTGTGTTTTTTCGGTATTATCTGTATCCCTGTAGTGGCAGGCTGGTGCTGGAGCGTTTGCAGCAGTGTGCCATAAAGATACACCGGGTGCGCGGACAGTGTATCATTTCGGTACGCTTTGCGAGGGAATAAGGACGTCTCTTTGGCACAAACAGCGGAGCAACTTTCCTAATCAGACGGAATTTATTTTTTTCGGCGCAGAGAAACAAGGTTTTGCCGCCATCTAAAGGATGTTATGCGGTTAATATTTTAACAATTCAGAAAACTGGCACGTTTCTTGCTATTTTAATAAGGTATCAGCGCAAGGAAAATACAGCCGTCTTAAAAAGCTGGCCAAAGAGGAGGAGGGAAAGCCCGGAGTGATATTTGTGCCGTATGTTTTTGGAGGTCTAAAAAAGTTCAGACTAAAAGGAGGATTTAATCAATGTACAGTTTCTTTATGCCGACAGTAAACCTGATGGGTGCCGGATGTGTGAAAGAAGTGGGAAACCGCGCGAAAATTCTTGGTGCGAAAAAGGCTCTGATTGTTACAGACGCCGACTTAAATAGACTTGGCCTTGCCGACCAGATAGCTGGTTATTTGAAAGAGGCCGGTGTCAAGACTGTTATCTTTGCCGGTGCAATCCCCAACCCCACCGATATTAACGTTCATGACGGAGAAAAGGTTTATAAAGAGAATAAATGTGATATGATTGTTTCATTAGGTGGTGGCAGCTCCCATGACTGCGCAAAGGGCATTGGCCTTGTTGTAGGCAATGGCGGTAATATCCGCGATTTTGCCGGTATCGACAAATCTACTAAGCCAATGCCTCCGATGATTGCCGTAAACACCACTTCCGGCACCGCTTCCGAAATGACGCGTTTTTGCATTATCACCAACACGGACACCAAGGTTAAAATGGCAATCGTTGACTGGAGGGTGACTCCGCAGGTTTCTATTAATGACCCCGAAATTATGGCAAAAATGCCCCGCGGCCTCACTGCCGCTACAGGCATGGACGCTTTGACCCACGCCGTTGAAGCTTATGTTTCCACCATCGCCACTCCGATTACCGATGCCTGCGCGTTAAAAGCGATCGAGCTGATTTCCAAGCATCTCCGCAGCGCTGTAGCCTACGGCGATAATATGGAGGCCCGCGATGCCATGACATACGCTGAGCTTCTGGCCGGCATGGCATTTAACAACGCTTCGCTTGGTTATGTGCATGCTATGGCTCACCAACTAGGCGGTTTTTATGATTTGCCTCATGGTGTCTGCAACGCCATTCTTTTGCCTCATGTTCAGCGCTTTAACCTGATTGCTAACCCGCAGCGTTTTGTGGATATCGCAAGAGCCATGGGTGAAGTTGTGGACGGATTGTCTGTGCGGGATGCCGCCGAGAAAGCTCTTACCGCCATCCAGACTTTGTCCCAAGATATTAATATTCCTGCCGGTCTTGCAAATCTTAATGTGCAGGAAAAAGACTTCGAAGTTATGGCTAAAAACGCCATGGTTGATGCCTGCAGTTTCACTAATCCGGTCACCGCTAAGCTGGAAGACGTTGTCAGTATTTTCCGTGACGCGATGTAAGTTTGGGGAGAAGACGGTTCTGGTGGTTAAAAAGAACCACCAGAACCGTCCCCATGGTTGAAAAAAGGAAGAGGAGGGATTGTTTTATGGGTTCTGTTTTGGGTAAAGTTCTCAGGGTCAACCTGACGAACGGGACTGTCACCAAAGAAGATGTCTCCGCTGAGCTTTCAAAAGCATATATCGGCGGCAGGGGCCTCGGCGGGAAAATGCTCACAGATGAAATCCCTGCCGGGATTGACGCTCTCTCTCCGGAAAACAAATTATTCTTTGTTACCGGGCCGCTTACCGCTACAGCAGCACCAACCGGGGGACGATACATGGTGGTTACCAAATCTCCTCTGAATGATGTCATTACATCGTCCAACTCCGGCGGCTTCTGGGGTGCTGAACTGAAATTTGCCGGGTATGACATGCTGGTGGTGGAAGGCAAAGCTGCAGAGCCGGTCTACATCTCCATCAAAGACGACAGCGTGGAAATCAAGCCCGCCGGACATTTATGGGGCAAGAACACGAATGAAACAACCGATTTGCTGCTTGCGGAATTTGGCGACCCAAAAGCTCGTGTTGCCAACATCGGTACAGCCGGAGAACAGCTTTCCCGTATTGCCTGCATTATGAATGACCGCTGGCGTGCAGCCGGCCGCTCCGGCGTCGGTGCCGTGATGGGCTCCAAAAATCTAAAGGCCATTGTCGTCCGCGGCAGCGGCAAGGTTGAGGTTGCCGACACCGAAAAGTTTAAAGAAGCTGTCAGCGTTGCGATGAAGAAGATTAAAGAAAACGGTGTCACCGGGCAGGGTTTGCCTGCTTACGGCACTGCGATTCTCGTGAATATCATCAACGAAGCCGGTATCTTCCCGACAAATAACTTCCAGTACGGCACATTTGAAGGTGCGGAAGAGATTTCGGGAGAAGCCATTGCCGAGAAATACCTTAAAAAGAAGGACCCATGCTACCGTTGCCCCATCGCCTGCGGCCGCTACTGTGAAGTGGACGGTGAAGGAGGGGGCGGGCCGGAATATGAGACTGTCTGGGCTTTTGGCAGCGATTGCGGCGTTTCCGATTTGAAGGCGGTAATTAAGGCCAATAACGCCTGCAACGAAGTTGGTGTAGATACCATTTCCGCCGGTGGTACCATTGCTGCAGCCATGGAGTTGGCACAGCGCGGCTATGTTAAAGCAGACGAACTGGCTGACGGACCGGCGCTGACATGGGGCAGCAGCGCAGCTATTGTGGAATGGGTTAAGCGGATGGGTGACAAAGAGGGCTTCGGTGCCAAGCTAGCAATGGGTTCAGCCCGCCTTACCGCCGCATACGGTGCCCCCGAACTGGCAATGACTGTTAAGAAGCTGGAGCTGCCTGCTTATGATCCGCGCGGTCTGATGGGACACGGATTGCAGTATGCAACTGCCAACCGCGGAGGCTGTCATGTGCGCGGTTATCTGATTTCCCCAGAAATTCTTGGTTTGCCTGAAAAACTGGATCGTTTCGCCCTGGATGGCAAAGCGGAGTGGGTAAAAATCTTTCAGGATCTGACCGCCGCTATTGACAGCACCGGCCTATGTCTCTTCACCTCGTTTGCCCTTGGCGTGGAAGATTACGCCAACCTGCTTACTGCTGCCACCGGCAACGCCTATTCCGTGGAAGATGTGTTGACGGCAGGAGATCGTTGTTTTAACTTAGAACGTCTTTTCAACCTGCAGGAAGGTTATACCGCAGCCGACGATACGCTGCCGAAGCGCTTCCTGGAGGAGCCCATGCCCGCAGGCCCCACAAAAGGCTATGTGCATCCTTTAAAAGAAATGCTTCCCAAGTATTACGAAGTTCGCGGCTGGGGCACCGATGGCGTGCCGTCTGACGAAAAGAAAAAAGCTCTAGGATTATAAAAAAAGACAGGGGGCTTTCAGCTTGGAAGCCCTCTTTTTCGAAAACGGAGGACATATGTACGGCGACATCAGAAACCCGGGCTGGACCGTGACGTTCCACCCTGTGCTGAATATCCGAAAATTGTTTATTGAGCTGACGAATCGGTGCAACCTTGACTGTGTTATGTGTTACCGGCACAGCTGGCGCTGTTCTGAAGGAGAAATGGATGAAGATCTCTTTGAAAAGATACTTCTTGAAATTTCCCGGCTTACCGAACTGGAAGAAATTGTACTGGGAGGCTTTGGCGAGCCGCTGTTCCACCCAAAGTTTTGGGATTGGCTTTCGAGGCTGCATGCCGCAGCCCCCGATGTGCCTATAACTCTCCCGACAAACGGAGTGTTGTTGCAGCCAAGTCAGATCGGAGCGCTGGCAGAATCAGGCGTTTCAAAGATAGTAGTTTCTGTAGACGGAGCTGATATAGATATTCAGAGGGATGTCCGCGGTTTCGAGGCCGGCGAGGTAAGCCTGAAATTAGCGGCGCTGTCGGCGGCAATCAAGCGCACGCCGGGGATCAGTTGGTGGTGGGAAACTGTCTGGCAACAAAAAAATAAGCGCTGCCTTCCTGATGTGTTGCGCCTGGCGGCAAAACTACATGTTAAGCAGCTGATTGTCAGCCACCTGGTTGCCGTCTTGCCGGCGCAGACGGATGAAGCGCTCTTCGATCCAGAAATGGCCGCCGAGGACAAAAAAATCCTTGAACGGGCACGCTTGACGGCTATGAACAGTGGATTGTCGGCTCAGTTTCCGAGGGAAAAACCGAAGACCGAGCGTAAATGCAGTTTTGTGGAAAAGATGAGCGTCGTCATTCGCTGGGACGGGGCGGTTGCTCCATGTTACCGCTATCTTCATGGCTGCATGGAACATTTCTTTGGGCGAAGCAAAGAGGTTCCGGCATTTATGTTTGGCAGTCTGAAGGACTCCGGTTTGGAGGAAATCTGGACCAGGCAGGAATACCAGCAATTTCGCTACCGTGTAGCCAACAATTTGTATCCGTCCTGTGCTGACTGTGAGTTGGCAGAAGGTTGCGATTTGACGGTACACCGAGCGGAGGGAGACTGCGACGGAGGCATGCCATCTTGCGGCGATTGTTTATGGAGCAGAGGTATGGTACTATGTCCTTAGATTATATTTTAAAAGACGGGACAAGCCTGACAGATACAAAGAACTGATGCGGAGGCGAGTATATGTCACAACTTATCGACCCCTATGGGCGAAAGCTGGAATACCTGCGTGTTTCGGTTGTCGACAGTTGTAATTTGCGCTGCTTCTACTGCCAGCCAGGCGAGGGATGCCTGCCGCGCGAGGTGCGTAAACAGCTAAGCCGGCAGCAGATTGTAAGTATTGTTGCAGCCGGAGCCGCAGCCGGCATAAGAAAAATCAGGCTCACAGGCGGCGAACCTTTGATGCGCGCTGATATTGTCGAACTGGTGAGAGATATCGCCGCCATTTCCGGAATAGATGATGTCAGCTTGACAACCAACGGTACCATGCTTGCGGCTCTTGCCGGGAAACTGGCTTGCGCCGGCCTAAAGAGGGTTAATATCTCCCTTGACTCGCTGGAAAGAGCGAATTTCGCTGAAATTACAAGCGGCGGAAAACTGCAGGCAACTCTGGACGGAATTGAAGCCGCATTTGCGGCCGGACTTGTACCGATTAAGCTCAATATGGTTGTTATGAAAGGTCTGAATGATCATGAAGTTGAAAATTTTGCCAGGCTGACAATTGAGCGGAATCTTAATGTGCGCTTTATTGAATATATGCTTATGCCCGGACAAGAAGAAAACTGGCGAAAGCACTACCTTCCCAGTGAGGAAATTATGCTTTTGTGTTCAAGAATAGCACCCATGGAGGCTTTGCCCGCTGAAGTCCTGGCAGGGCCGGCAAAGAGTTACCGCTACCCTGGAGCCGTTGGCCGGCTTGGCTTTATCACGCCGGTGAGCCAACATTTTTGTTCGCAGTGCAACCGGCTGCGCCTGACGAGTGACGGTAAATTAAGGCCATGTCTGTTTTCCGGCGAGGAAATTGACCTCGCACCGGCACTGGCAGGCAGTGAAGATCTGGGTCGGTATTTCCGCGAAGCCGCAATGCGCAAACCGGAACAAACGGCTGTAAGCCCCGCATCGAGGGGAGCGTCATGCGGACCCAGGGGTATGGCGGAAATAGGCGGCTAGAGGTGAAAGCAGTAAGTGATTATTTAAATTGCATGAGAAAGTCGGCTGGTTCTGCCGTGGGAACCGGGGAGTTAACAAAGTCGGTGCTGTTGCGCGTCACAATGTATTCAGCCTTGAGCCGTTTAGCGCACTGTGCGGCTAGCGCGTCTTCGTAATCAGGCATTTCGAAATCCATCGCGTTTAGGATATCTGTTTTCCCCACGGCTATGATATCCAGGATGGAACAGAGTGTGCGAATCGCCTCCAGCGTTTTCTCTTTTCCTGTGACTTTGCGCAGCACATAGTAGATATCGGTGATGGCGTTTGCGGTAAGTAAACCAGTGACCCTGCCGCTCTCGCAGAGCGTCAACACCTGTTCAGCATGGTCGGCAAAAGGTGTGCGGTCGGCAAGATAATCAATGATAATGTTGGTATCAATGAGGATTTTCATTATACTTGCCCAGCCTTTCCTCACGGATTTCGGCGCGGGTAATTTCTGTACCTCTTATAATGCCGCGCAAGGATTCAAGCGCGGCTTTCTTTTTATTCTCGACATTAGTAAGGAGTGCGACATCTTTGCCATTTCTGGTGATAATGATATCTTCGATGGCGGCGTGTTCAATATATTTGCCTATGTTCATCTTAAATTCGGTGGCTGAAACACGCATATTATTTTCTCCTTTCGCTAGCTCTTTGTTCATTTATATTATATGTATTATGTGCGATTTAATCAACTAAATTTAGTGCGATATTTTGTTGTTAGTTCTGTATTTTTCATATATTCGACAACAATGAGGCAGCGCAGTCTTTCAATGAGTCAAAGGGAACATCTGCCGGTACCGGTGAATATGATGCAGCAAACCGTATAGGGGAGTTGAGTATATGGCCCGGGATATCGTTGCGGATATTTTGCAGGAAGCGGTTGTCAGACCGCCAAACATACGGGTGGCTTTTCCTCAGGTGGTGCTGCCCGACAAGGCAATCCAGGAGAGGATAAACCGGCTGATCCGTGACTTGGTGGACAACATGATGCTCAGACAGGGAGCAAACGACCCTAATCTTGCAGAAATGGTCGGAACATATAGAATCGGCCTTAACGAAAAGAGCCTGCTCAGCATTTATTTCGAGAATTTCGCCATCATGAGGATGGCCGCCCACGGGACGACCATCGCTGATTCACTGACGGTAGACCTTAATACAGGAGAGGTTTATCGTTTGAATGATCTGTTTATTCGCATCAGGCCATACCGTATTAGAATTAATAACATTATCCTGGCTAAAATTGCGGCGACAAACCTGCCAACAATTGCCCCGTTTCCCGGGATAACCGACAGCCAGGAATTCTATCTGACCTCAAAGGCGCTGGTGATTTTCTTTCCCGAGCTGGAGTTTACTCCGCACTATGTCGGCATCCCCGAGTTCGTCATCCCCTACGCAGTGCTGAGAAAAATGATTAATCCCCATGGCCCGTTGGCGCGATTGGTCACAAAATAGACGTTTAAAGGATGCTTGTCAGATCGATACTCCTGTGGCTGATTCTTTTTATCAGTGTGCTATCGTGGCTGGTAAGCAGAATCCCAATCCGGCGTTCGCCGGCTAATCTCAGGACTGCCTGCCAGATTTGAGCCTGGGTAACAGCGTCAAGCATGGTAGTCATTTCGTCGGCCAGCAGAAAGCGTGTCTGCGGTCCGAGGGCGCGGGCCACGCAGAAGCGTTGCAGCTCACCTGCGGACAGCTCGTTTGGCCAGCGTTTGAGCCATTCATTTTTTATGCCCAGTTCCTCGAGTAATGATTTATCGGGGAGATAACTCTCGCAAAGAGTGTTATGCATTTGCCAGCGAGGGTTAACGGCTTGTTCCGGGTGTTGACTAATCAGTTGAACGGGGCAATATCCGGCTGCCGGCAGCGGCTGCCCGTCAAGGGCAATTTTACCGGCATCCGGGCGTTCAAAGCCGGCTAAAAGGCGAGCCAGGGTAGTTTTGCCGCAGCCGGATGGCCCGGTCAGGCCGACTATCTCTCCCGGCATGACAGACAAACTGAGATTACGCAAAATCCAAGGACCGGCCTTATAACGGAAGCTGACGTTTTGTGCCTCAAGCCGCATGGTGACACCTAACCGTTCCGCCCCTGATAGAGCGCAGCGCAGGCTCGGCAGAGGCACATTCCAAGGTGGAAAGCCAGCAGCGTGGGGCAAAGAGACATCCGGGCAACAGATCAGCGGGAGACGGCTGAGAACCGGGGACAGGCCGGAAATCATTTTGCGGCAATGCTTGCCATAAAGCCTTGCTGTAGGGATGCCGCAACCGTTCTCCCTCACCGCAAAAGTCGCCGGCTGGTGCTGTTTCCACCGTAGTACCGGCATAAAAGACAGCTATCCGGTCAGCCGTTTCCAGGGCGGCGTTGATATCGTGCGTGATGAACATGACGGCACGTCCTGCTGCGCTCAGCTCCCGCAGGTGAGCCAGTGTTTCCTTGACTATTTCCGGATGAAGACCCGGTGTTGGTTCGTCGGCGATTATAAGCCGAGCCGGGCTTGCCGCAGCGGTAGCGACAAGTACGCGTCGGGCCATTCCTCCCGACAGCTGAAAAGGATACAGTCGTTCTGTCCCGGCTGCCAGTTGGTAGCGGGTAAAAATCTCCCGCTGCATAGCCGTGCCGTTGTCGTTAAGCGAGCTGAAACGAACTTGTGTTCCCACCCTCATCAGCGGGTCGAGAAAATTGACAGATTGCGGGATGAGGGCGATTTCCCGTCCGCGTAAGGCGGCTTGGCGCTTAGGGGTTAATTCTTGGCCGGCGTAAGAAATGCTGCCGGAAACAAGAGCGTTGCCGGGCAAAATACCCAGGATGGCGTGAGCCAAGATGCTTTTGCCGGAGCCGCTGGCTCCGACTACCGCCAGAATCTCCCCGGGCCGTATATCTGTATTAAGATTGCTGATAGCCTGGAAGGTTCTCTGTCTAAGCCCTGCCGCATATTGAATAAAAGATACCGACAGGCCGGAAACCTCCAAAAGGGGTTTATCAGTGCTTGCAGTAGTTGACATATCATGTGCTCCTTTCTTACTCCTGAGCGCTGCGCGGGTCAATAAGCAATCGCAGATTATCTCCCAGCACATCAAATGTGCGCACCATAATAAGCAGCGCAAGTCCCGGGAAAAAGGCCAACCACCAGCTCCCTGCGGAGAGATAACGCATAGACTCCGACAAAATGATACCGATGGCCGGTCGGTGCGGCGACAGACCAAACCCCAAAAAAGTGACTGCCGCCTCATGCAAAATGGCGTGAGGAAAAAGCAGAATAAAGCCTACCAGTAACTGAGGTTTAAGGTGCGGCAAGAGATGCCGCGTGGCAACCCACCAGCGGGAGCGTCCAAAGCGCAGGGAAACAAGCACAAACTCAGCGGAACGAAGCTGCAGCACTTCGGCCCGCAACAGGCGTGTCAGGGTTGGCCAGTGAGTGAGTGTAACCCCGGCAATGACTCCTGTCGTGCCCCCTCCGAAAACAAAGGCAATCAGGATGATTAACACCAGGTGCGGTACAGCCAGAAAAAGGTCGGCCAGCCAGGTAATGGCGGCATCAAGATGTTTGTTGCCAAGACCGGAGGCCAGCGCCAGCACAAGGGCGATCAAGACACTGGGAACGGCGGCAAAAAGACCGATAGTCAAACTTAGGGACAGTCCTTTTACTGTGCGCACCAACATATCGCGCCCGAGCCAGTCAGTGCCAAAAGGGTGTGCCAGCGCAGGCGGCAAGTTCCTTTCGGTCAGACTGGTGGACAGACCCGCTTCGTCCAGTAACTGCGCACCGACAAGCAAACTCAACAAAAAGACGGCAGCCAGAGCAATGACAATTACAGTCCGCTGCCGGCGGTTAATGTGCAGACGGGAGAAGCGACGATTAGCAATAGGCAGAGACTGAGTATCGCTCACAGGTATCTCTCTTTCAGCTTCAGACGTGGGTCAATCAAGCGGTAGAGCAGTTCTGCTGTCAGGTTGCCGGCAAAAACGAACAGGGCGCTAAAAATTACTACTCCCAGCAAAAGCGGGACATCACCACGCAGCCCTGCCTGCACGGCCGCCTGTCCTAAGCCGGGATAGGAGAAGACTTGTTCGGCCAGCACCGAGCCGCCAAACAGCTCACTGAAGGAGGCAAACTGCAGAGTAATGGCAGGCAGAGCAATATTGCGCAAGCCGTGTCGCCGGAGCAGTTGCAGGTCGCTTTCGCCCCTGGCTTTGGCAAACAGCACATAATCACTTTGCAGCACCTCAATCAACTTTTGCCTGGTATGCAGCGCCACACCGGCCACACCGGTAATGCCTAGCGTCAAGGCGGGTAACAGCAGGTGATGCAGGCGGTCGCTCAGTGTGACTTCATGGGCGAGCACTCCGGCGGGTACGCCTAGGCCGACCGGAAACCAACCCAGCCAGACGGCAAAGGTTAGTAGCATCAGTAAGCCGAACCAAAACGAAGGGGTGGAGGCCAGCGTAAGGCAATACCACTTGATAACCCGGTCTATCCAGGTTCCCTGTTTCATGGCTGCGCCTACCCCTAGCGCAAAACCGAAGACGCCGGAAAAGGTCCAGGCTGTCAGCATTAGTGCCAGGGAAGCCACCGCCCGTTCGCCTATAATTTCCAGCACCGGGCGGCGAAAGATCATCGATACGCCCCAGTCGCCGCGCAAAATTGCCGTGCCCCAGCGAAAAAAGCGTTCGTGCAGCGGCCGATCCAGACCCCAGTAGGCAGCAATGTTTGCCCATTGCTCCGGGCCGACTTTCAGCATATCGGCGCCGACATAAGCCCGAACCGGATCAATCGGCGAAAGGCTCAGCAATAAAAAGGAAAGCAGCGAAACTGCAACCAGCAAGGTAAGTAATCTAAATACTCTGCCGCATAAAAACAGTGCCATAGCTACTCCTTCCAGCGCCATTCAGTGATATTTGCCGTGACAGGCCAACCGTGTCCGTGAGGTTGAATTTGCTTGCTGCCAAGGTCAAGGTTTTCCCGGACAAAATACAGGTGGTCAAGATTTACCAGCCAAGCCCAAGCTGCGTCGCCTTTAGCGCTAAAACCTGTTTGTCCGTCCCACTGCGCTTTCTGCCAGTAGCGGTTTGCCTCTGCTTCGTTAGTGGCGGCAAGCGCCTTGGCAAAATATTCATCAACTGCAGCATTGCTGTAAAAGCCGGTGTTAAACCAGCCTGTTCCGCGTGTTTCGCTGCTGTACAGGTTAAACATTTCCAGCGGGTCATGGCTGCCCCAGCCAAAAAGCACTGCGTTGGAGTGCATTAAAGTCTGAATAGCTTCCCAACTTTTGCCGGAAACCTCAAGCTGAATCCCAAGCGGCCGGAGTTGGTCGGCCACCGCCATAGCCAAGCCTTTACGCGTCAGGTCGGCGGCAGGATAAATAAGCGGTATTTTAGCCTGCAGACCCTCTTTTTCCAAGATGCCGTCACCGTCGGTATCTTCCCAGCCGGCAACAGACAAGATTTGCTTTGCCAGCTCAACATCCGCGTCCTTTATAACTGTTTCCGGGTTCCACCAGGGCAAGCCGTCGCTTGAACTATAAGCCGGTGAGCCAAAGCCGTCCAGCACCCCATCCACTAAAGCCTGGCGGTCGATAGCCACATTGATCGCCCGGCGAATGGCAATGTCGGCGGTAACGTCGTTGCCGACCGGATAGCCGTCTTTGCTCTGGCTTCCTGCCGCGATGAAAGGAAACATGATGCCGCGGTTATCAACGCTGTCCAGCTCAAGCAGGCGAAAGCCCGGGATTGCCTGACGGGCGAAAGCCTCCGGGATGGCGACCATATCTACTTTGCCCGCCTTAGCCGCAGCCAGCGCCGCGTCATCCGACATAAAAAGAAAGGTTATTTTTTCAAAATACGGTTTTTGCCCATGGTAAAGCGGATTGGCCTCCACAATTAACTGCTGCCCTTTGTCCCATTGCACAAATTTATAGGGACCTGAGCCTACCGGGTTAGCAGCATACTCGGGGCCATGGGCATGTTTCGGCACAATACCGATGCGGGCCAGAAGGTTTATGAAAGTGGATTGCGGCTGTTTGAGGCTGAATTTTACCGTTTGGGCATCAATGGCCTCCACGCTCGCCATGTTATTGAGATCAATAACCGCACCGCTCTCAGCGGCGGTGGAAAACGTGTAAACCACATCTTCCGCGGTGAGGAGCTTTCCGTCTGAAAACTTTACATCAGAGCGCAACCCGACCGTCCAGGTTAAGCCGTCTGTGCTTACTTCGTAGCCGGTTGCCAGGTCGGCTGCCATGGCCAGACTGTGGTCGCGCCTAAAAAGAGTACTTTGAAATAGCGGTGAACCGTACTCCCCCCAGCCGGTGGTCGGGTCAAATCCTGCCTCCGGCTCTCCGCCGATGGCAAGCACAAGCTCGTTGGCTTGTCTTCCGTCTCTTTCGGCGCTGTTTCTAGGCCCGCCGCAGCCGGCGGCAGACAGCAAAGCCAGTCCGAAGAGCAAAAGGCAAACTAAAAGCAATTTTTTCGCAGTCATAATGTACCTCCAGTGTTATGATTATTTTATTGGTAACACTATTTCGGCGGCAATTTGCTTTATTCCTGCCAGACAAGAGAAAATTATTTTTTACCCTCTCCCTCTCTTTTACCCTCTTTCTCTCTTTTACCCTCTCCCTTTGGGAGAGGGATAGGGTGAGGGCTGGGAGAGGGTTAGGGTGAAGGCCGGGTACAGATTTTTCCCCTTTCATCCTCTTTTGCCCTCTCCCTTTGGGAGAGGGTTAGGGTGAGGGATAGGGTTAGGGTGAGGGCCGGGTGCAGATCTTTCCTCTTCTTTTCATCCTCTTTTGCCCTCTCCCTTTGGGAGAGGGTTAGGGTGAGGGCCAGGTGCAGGATATTTTCATCTTAATGATACAGAGCAAAAAGCCCGCCTTAACGGCGGGCTTTTTGCGTCGGTGATAGTACCGGAACTTTACTATTATCGGAAGCGGCTGATCGATATTGGCCTGCACTGTAAATCTCATACTTTTCAGGATAAAGGGGTAACTCCTTAATCTTTTTAACAATACGGTCATACTGACGCAGCGCTGTACTTTCGTAAAACTGCGCAAGATATTCCACAATGACCGTTAGGTCTTGCTCTGCTACAGGCAGCATAATCACCTTACGCATTGGTTGGGGGCACCTTTCCCGCAAGCCTGTTGCGTAACGATGCGGAAACCTCGTCGAAATCGAGTCGCCTTGTATCTGACTCGGCTTGCTGCTGCGCTTCTAATAAGGCGGAGTCAATACGCTTTGCTGTCTGGAGTGCTTCATATTGCTCAATGCTCATAACCACCATGTCGCCGTAACCGTTCTTCGTCAGGAAAACCGGCTCCTTGCTTTCATGTACAATGCGGGAAATTTCGGTGAAGTTATTCCGCAGGTCGGAGATTGGCCTGATCTGAGGCATGGGAACACCTCCTTTTCTTGTCCGTATAATATCATATTTATGATATTCAGTCAAGAAACGGATAATGTTTGCAAAATCGTATTTAAAGCTAGGTACGGGTGGCTTTTCCGCAGGTAGTGCTGCCCGACAAGGCGGTCCAGGAGAGGATTAACCGGCTTATCCGTGACTTAGTGGACGACATGATGCTCAGACAGGTTAATATTCATGGTTAATACTCATATTTTAGGCTGACTGTTGCTGAGATTTCCAGCGGACCGGCGGCAATCGGGGTGCTGACTTCGGCTAATCTCATCGCGTCCCTCATGTTAGACAGCGGTTGCGGGAAAAGAGCGCCACCTTCAACAACTTCTTTCGGTTTGCCGAGTGAAACCCCCAGTCCTTTGGCTAAAGTATCCGCCTTGGCGCTGCCGTTTTTTAAAGCGTTGTTCAAAGCCTCAGCATAAGCGCTCTCCATTTTTGCATCGCTAAGCGAGAAGATTACGCCTCCGGACAAGTTTGCGCCTGCATTTGTGGCAACATCCAAGATATTCCCAACATTATCGACATTGCGAACTGTTACTTGGATTTGGTTTGTGACGACATAGCCCACAAGAACCTGTTTATGCGTTCCCCGCGTCTCGATGTGATTATACTTTGGGGATAAGTCAAAATGGATTGTACGGATATCGTTTTCACCAATTCCGGCAGATTTTAGCGCAGAAAAAACTTTCGTCATCTGCCGGCTGTTATTTGCCTGAGCATCTTTTGCAGATTTGGCTTCTGTTGTTACCCCAACATTTACGTAAGCAATATCCGCTTTGACAACTGTTTTGCCATGACCGGTTACGGACAGGCTCCTTTTTGCATTCTCTTCTGCAGCGACCGCGTTTTCAGCATTAGTGTTCATAAACCCATACACGAGAAACAATGCCATAATCATCCCAACTGCAATAACCTTTGCGTTCAACTTGTACATTGCACATCACTCCTTAGACTGAATTTATAATTTTAGACGCAGCAAATAAGAGAAAGTTCCATTATTTGCTGTTCCCTTCGTCAATAATTTAAGATGATAGGGGGAATGGGTGGCATGCTTCGGGCGGGTTTGAAACCCGCCCCTACTAAGTGGTGAGGGGTGGCATTCCTTGCGGGCGGAGAGGTGTTGAGGGGCGGCAGCCCGTAGGGGCGGGTTTTAAACCCGCCCTAGCCAATGGATAAAACGCGTCAGTGATAGAAAAAGCGCAGCGTCATCTGCTTATCCGGAATGTGTCAAGAACCCCGTCCCCCTGACACTATCTCTCTGCAACTAAACGGTATAATATGGCTGCCGCTTCTGCTCTAGTAGTAATGCCGCCCGGTCGGAATGAGCGATCTTGGAATCCGCGCAGCAAGCCCGTCGTGCTTGCCAGCCTAATTCCACTCGCAGCCCAAGTCGGGAAGATATTCGCATCAATAAAGTCAGTACCCGCGGTCGGAAGTACCGGTACCAGCCCTTTGTTTATCACTCGCTGCAGAATTGCAGCCATCTCCGCTCTGGTAATCTGGCGGGATCCGCCAAATGTGCCGTCAGCATAACCGGCGATTAATCCTGCTTCTGCCGCCGCGCCAATTGCGCCCAGTGCCCAGCGGTCAGCGTCTGTAAACCTGACTGCCGATTTCGGTTTTGCCGCCAGAGCTAAAGCACGCGTCAGCATACTGACGAATTCCGCTCTGGTTACTGCAGCGTTAGGTTTAAAGCTGCCGTTCGGAAAACCGCTAATAATGCCCATCCCAGCTAAGGTCCTGATTGAACCCCTGCCCCAGTGATCTGCAATATCGGCCATTTCCGGCAAAGGCTTAGTAGCAAACACAGCAAACTTAGAGAATCTGCTAAGTGAAATTGAGACAAAGCCGTCACCAATTTGACCGCCAAGAAAAATCCAGCGCCCGGTTCGTTCATTATAAACAAAAACACATGGTTTTTGGCCAGCCCCAATCCTTGTCTCATCAAAGCTTAGCGTTAGTTGCACCGGTGAGGTAAACTCACCACCGGTCATCGTAAGAAGCACAACTTCGCTTGTTAATGTAAGTCCTGTTCCGGATGCGGCAGCTATCAACGGTGCGGCTGCAGTATCCGTCATTAATTGTGCAATCATTCTTGGCGAATCTCCGATAACTGCTCCGGCATTCACGGTAACTCTTACCACATTTTCTATTTCAATCTCATTAATCTGTCCTGCAACAATCGGTTGTTCGACTGTTATTGGGGGTGTTGGGGGCGTTGGTGGTGTAGGTACAGTAATTAAACTAAGAGCAGTAAGATTAGTTCCATCAACGGTAGCAGCGGTTATCGTCGCCGTACCAGGAGCGACACCTGTAACAAGGCCTGTTGCATTAACTGTAGCTACTGCAGGGTTGTTGGATGACCAGGCAACTGCCTGCAAGGCATCTAACGGAGTTATGGCATAAACAAGCTGATATGTAGCACCGATACTAACGTTTAAAGCTGCGGGTGTTACAGTTATATTTTCGGCGTAAGGGCGAACGTCTACAGTTATAGTGCTGGTAGCTGTAAGATTAGTGCCGTCAATTGTAGCAGCAGTTATTAACGCCGTACCTGGAGTCACACTTGTAACAAGACCTGTTGCGTTAACTGCAGCAACTGCAGGGTTGTTGGACGACCAGGCAACAGCCTGCAAAGAGTTTGATGGCGTTACGATGGATGTAAGCTGGCGCGTATTGCCGAGGTAGACAGTAGCAGTTATTGGCGATATGGTAATGTTTGCAGCAGGCAAACGAGCGATTACTGTGACAGTTATGGTAGCGGTACGATTTGTTGCATCGGTAGTGGTAGCCGTAATATTTGTCGTACCTGCAGCAATGCCGGTAACAATACCTATCTCATTAACCGTGGCAACGGCAGGGTTGCTGGATCTCCAAGTGACAGCCTGTAATGCGTCTGATGGATTTACTACAGAGATAAGATTATGAGAATCGTCGATGTTCATCGCTAAAGTATTAGGTGTTACAACTATACTTGTGGCTGGAACAAAAAGCGGTTTTGTCTGGACGGGTGTCTGGCGCTGAATATTCGTCCCGTCACCAAGTTGGCCTGCTGGGTTAAAACCCCAAGACCAGGCATCATTGTTGTTTCTCAAGGAAAGAGAGTGATTCCCGCCTGCTCTTAAGGCAATTACGTTTGTTAGAACAGAAACTTGGACAGGTGTGTGACGATTGCTTCTCGTTCCGTCGCCAAGCTGGCCGTTACCGTTCCATCCCCAAGTCCAGACAGTACCATCATTCCTTAAAGCCAGGGAATGATGCCATCCTGCTGATATTGTAGTAATATTTGTTAAGCTAGAAACCTGGATGGGCTCTAGACGTCTGGCAGTCGTTCCATCACCTAGTTGTCCGCTGGAATTGTTGCCCCAAGCCGAGACAGTATCGTCACTCCTTAGAGCAAGAGAGTGGCTTTTTCCCGCTGTTATAAATTTAGCGTTTCCTAAGCCAGAAACTTCGACAGGTGTATTACGCTGCGCTGTCGATCCGTCACCAAGCTGACCGCTGGAATTATTTCCCCAAGCCAATACAACACCGTCATTCCTTAAGGCAAGAGAGTGATGATATCCAGCGGCTACTGCTATAATGTTTGTCAGGCCAGAAACTTGAACGGGTTCGAGACGTCTGGTTGTCGATCCGTCACCAAGCTGACCACTGAAATTGTTGCCCCAAGCCCATACCGTACCGTCATTCCTTAAGGCAAGAGAATGATGATGTCCAGCGGCTACTGCTATAATGTTTGCTGGGCCAGAAACTTGGACGGGTTCGAGACGTCTGGTTGTCGATCCGTCACCAAGCTGGCCAACGGAGTTGTCTCCCCAAGCCCAGACAGTACCGTCAATCCTTAATGCAAGAGAGTGAATTCCTCCTGCCGACACAGAAGCTATGCTTGACAAACCAAAAACCCTGGCAGGCGCGAAACGGCTAATAGTCGTTCTGTCACCAAGCTGACCCTGCTCATTCCACCCCCAAGCCCAAACCGTGCCGTCTCCCCTTAGAGCAAGGGAATGAGATGCTCCTCCCGATATGCCGAAAGGCACCTGGGCTGCTACCGCCAGCCGAGCTGTCAGGCTCCCTGCTAAAACTATAACAAAAAACATCAAAATAATAAGTATGCACGAAGGTGATATTGAGAAGTCTCTCTTCTTACAATGCCTAGGATAACGCAATTTAGATGCCTCCTGTTATTTTGTATTGTCATTTACTTCCTTGTTTAGAATTCGCCTCCGGTGCCGGCAGTTCCTCCAAATTTCACAAATTTTCACGCTTCTACCAGCTCTCTCCAAGAACCCCCGTCCCCTTGACACGTAAAAAAATTTCCACATACGGGAACTTTTTCCCCTGTTGGGGTGTCAAACCTAATTAAGGCCACATATTTTTGCCCAAGCCGTTAGGCAAGAGTGCTGACACCTGTGGTTTTGGGGGAGGTGCGTGGGGAAAAGGCAAGCAGGAAGCTTGCGCATGTCGTCTTAACGCGGGGAAATCTCCCCGCAGGGAGAGGCAAACTAAATTTTTTTGAGGAGTGAAGAATTTAATGAGAAACAGAAAAAGAATTTCCATTCTGCTCGTGCTGGCCATGGTTATGACCATGCTGACCGGCTTCGCCGCCCCGGCGGCTGCGAGCACTGCGCCGTTTGTGGTTTTCAGTAGCGGATTTACCACCGTTACCACCGGCGATAACCGCACCGGCGGCACCGTTGCTGCGGTGGAAAGAGCCGCTGACAGCTGGGGTACGGAGGCAGGTTCCATTTTTGTTTCCGTCACGCTGCCGGAGGGCGTTACCTTTAACACAACGCCTACCTCAACCAACGTTGCAAGTTATGTCAGCGTAACCGGCGCCACAAACTTAGTGTTTGAAGCTGCCGCGAGCAACATGCTGCGCGTCAGAGTGACGCCAACCGCTGCTGCTGATTCCGTGTCTTTTAACTTCGCTACAGATGCCTTATCCAGACTCAACGTCGGCTCTGGCGTTACCGGCGACATTAGGGCGACAGTCGATGTTCACCGCATTGTCAACGAAGCTGTGACGTGGATTGAAAGCGACACCCGCACCATCGCCAGAGTGGCGCCAAGGGCGGTAACTGTCACCGCCGCCGCACCCAACCTGGTGCAAATGGGCAACAACAGGACTGCCTCCAGGATTACCATCCAGGAAGGCGCAGCCGCTAGCCTGCTGGCGGGCGAAGATATCCGCCTGGAAATCGTCACCGACGGTGTAACTTTTTTCAACGCACCGACCGTGGCTCCTTCATCTCTGACCACTGTAACTTCAGGTACAGGGCTGGGGCTGTCAGATGCTAACAAGAACTTTACTTTAGATGTCGCGACCGCCAGCGCCGTTTTCGCGGGCCGAATCGAAATCAACTCGTTCCTGAACGTTGACCCGGGCGTGACCGGTGATATTAGGGTCAGGGTTCGTAGCCTGACTGCCAATACCGCGATTGCCACCACTACCGTTACCGTAGCCACCATTGGCACCGTCGCGGTGGAAGTCACCGGCGCCGCTAATACGGGCGGGATTACTTATGCCGGCTATCCCGCGGACGTTGTTGACGTAACCGCCGGCTCCGCTCGCTTCAACCTGAGGGCCACCGGTGGCGGCGCGCTGCCGCAGCCGAGGATTGTCGTCCTGGCTCTGAGCAACGCCAAGTTTGAGGATGTTGCTACCCCGTTTGTGATTGAAAGCAGGGTCGGTGCTACAGGCGCTTGGGCCACTCAGACTCCAACAATCACTCGTTTTGATGAGAACAGGAAAGCTTGGTTTGAAACTGCTGGCTGGGACAACGCAACAGAGCTGAGAATCAGTGGTATCCGCGTTGCCGCCGATGCCGATGCTGCCGCCGGCGACCTCAGGGTCAACGTGAGCGGCACGCTTGGCGCCACCGGCGACGTGACCATCGGCACGATTGCCCGGCCCCTCACCGCCGCCGGCAATGCTGTCAACCTAACCTACCCCGGCCTCAACCAAGCTGCCGGTAGCATTACCATCACCGAAGCCGCCAGGGGAACAATGCTGCTTGGCAATTACAGGCTGGAACTGCCCACGGGAGTGGTATTTAACGACACGACCGTCAGGCCGCGGGTGCGCGTCACCACGGGCGACCTGCGCGTTAGCACCACAGTGTCGATCGATGGCGATGGCAAGTTTTTGAATTTCACAGTTACCGGTACCAGCTCCGAGGCCAGCGTCATCACCATTGACCAACTGCAATACGATGTGCACCGCACCGCAATGGAAGGCAGTGTCAATGTCCGTGTCCGCGCCAATGCCAACACGAACTGGGCGGACAACAACGCTGTTTTGGCTACCGCTGTTAACGCCAGGGTAGGCGTCGCCGCTGTTCGCACCTCCGTTTTCACCATCGGCGCTCTCTCCTTTGTCCGTGACGGCGTGACTACCGCTATTGACGCTGCGCCGGCCATCGTGGAAGGCCGCACTCTGTTGCCGCTGCGCTTTGCCGCACTGGCTGTCGGAGTGAATGAAGACGACATCCTTTGGGATTCCGTCCGCCGCACTGTGACACTGCTCCGCGGCGATCGCGTCGTGCAGTTGCGCATCGGCGACCGCAACATGACCATCAACGGCGTGGTTGTGCCGCTTGAAGTACCTGCGTCCATCCAGAACGGCCGCACCGTGCTGCCGATCAGAGCAATAGCGCAAGCACTGCGTGCCAGCGTTGTCTGGGATGGAACCGCAAGGACCGTCACAGTCACCGCCCAGTAACAGCTTAGATTCAGCAAAAATAAAGGGGACGTAACGAAACTTTGGTTTCGCTGCGTCCCTTTTTTACTGGACGTCCGTTGGTGGTTAGCCGCCCAAAATTCCCCTCTGCGGAGGGGTGGACGGCGAAGCCGGACGGGGTGGTGCAGTAGGGCTTTTGTGGGTGAGCGTTGATAGAAAATGTGAGATAATCCAGACCATTGCCAATTGCCCTAGCCATTGCCCTCACCATTGCCCTCACTAGCCCACACTAGCCCTCACCCTAGCCCTCTCCCAGAGGGAGAGGGGAAAGGTAGGAGATGGAGAGGGGAAAGGTAGGAGAGGGAAAGGGGAAAGGTAGGAGAGGGAAAGGGGAAATATATATCGGAATCGGCTGTTTCGCCGATTCCAACGAGTCCGACTTCTGACATCTGACTTCTAGCAATGGGAGAGGGGAATAGTATATCGGAATCGGCTGTTTCGCCGATTCCAACGAGTCCGACTTCCGACATCTGACTTCTAGCAATGGGAGCGGGGATTTCCCCAAATTTTGCCCTCTCCCTCTGGGAGAGGGTTAGGGTGAGGGGGCAGTTTAGCGTCACCTATTGGCTTTTCTCATAGTAAAAGTGAATAGTTGTAAGCGAGGAAATGTATATCGGAATCGGCTATTTCGCCGATTCTAACGAGTCCGACTTCTGACATCTGACTTCTAGCAATGGGAGCGGGGAAATGTATATCGGAATCGGCTGTTTCGTCGATTCCAACGAGTCCGACTTCCGACATCTGACTTCTAGCAATGGGAGCGGGGAAAGGTAGGAGATGGAGCGGGGGAAACTAGGAGAGTAAAGGGGGTGTGGTTGTTGCAAGATAAGCCGGCGGTGCCCGCTGATATCTGGGCGGAACTATTGGCAAATGCTTCAAGCAGTAATACTTTGGCGCTTACTTCCGGCTGTAATTTAGCTTGTGTTTTTTGCAGCCACAGGCAGAACCCGCCGGCGTTGCAGAGATATCGTTTGCCGCCGCTGCCTTTTGAGCGAGTAATGGAGGCGGCTGCTTTTTTGTCTCCCGGCAGGAAAGTAATCATCGGTGAGTCAGCCACACGCTTTGAGGAGGGTGAGCCGTTTACTCATCCTGAAATTCTAGAAATTTTGCGGGCTTTGCGGCGGCTTTTGCCAGCTACGCCGCTTGTGATAACGACTAACGCCACATTGCTTTCCTCGTCGGTGCTGGCTGAACTTGCGGCGTTGCAGCCGCTGGAGCTGACCGTCTCGCTAAATAGTTGCACATTCAAGGCTCGGCGCCTTTTGCTGAATGACCGGGAGCCAAAGAGGGCATTGCAGGCGGTGGCCGCATTTGCGAGCTATGGTTTGTCTTTTCATGGCAGTGTGGTTGCTATGCCGCATTTGGTGGGAGCGGCAGATTTGAAGGCTTCGCTTCGTTTCCTGGCGGAGCAGGGTGCGGTGACGAGCAGGTTATTTTTGCCTGGCTATACTAAATTTGCCCCACCTGAACTGAGGTTTCCTGTCACGCTTTGGGATGAGCTGAAAGCTGTATGCAAAGAATTGACCTTTGAGCTGGGGATGCCCGTCCTGCCCGAGCCTTCTCTGCCGGAAGATTTGACGCCGGAAATCTATGGGATTATCGGCGGCACGCCTGCCAAGAGAGCCGGTCTTTTAGCGGGTGATGTGCTGCTTGCGGTAGACGGTAAGCAGGCTCGCAGCAGGGTGGAGGCGTTTAATTTTGTCAGGGAGGCGGCTGATCCTCTTTTAGCGGTACGCCGCGCAGGCGAGGATCTTGCCGTCAGACTCGACAAAGAGCAGAAACAGTCTTCCGGAATGGTGATGCATTTTGATTTGGAGCCGCAGCGGTTTAGTGAGGCAGAGGCTAAAATCAGGCGCGCACGTTCACAGGCGCCGTTGATTCTGACTTCGCGCTTTGCTGAGAAGTTGGTAGAGTTGGCGGTTGCTGCTTTTGGGCTGCCGGAGGTAACGGTTAAAGCGGCGGAGAATAGTTTTTTCGGCGGCTCGATAATGTCTGCCGGTTTGCTTGTGGTGGCTGATTTGCTGGCGGCGGCAGAGGAGGCGATGAGCAAGAGAAGGTATGATCTGGTGCTTGTGCCGCAGGAAGTGTTTGACCGGCGGGATTTTGATCTTGTGGGCGTAAACTTGGCAGTTTTGCAAGAGAGGCTGCGAGTGCCTGTGTTGACAGTCTGAAAATGAGAGATTGGTTTTTTTCATGATATAAGAGAATAGTTGAAAAATGTCGTGAAGGATTAAACAGGCTACCTGCAGAAGTAAGCAGAAGCATATAATGATGTATCATCTTAAAATTGTTTCAAAGATGGGCGGCATTGCACGGCGGATTAAAAAGTGCGTTTTTTGATGAGTATTAAGATGCCGGCCGATGCGGAGGAGAAATGGAGCGGAAGCATGAAAAATATTTTAGCGAAAGATTTGAACCGCACGCAGGCGCTGGTTTTTCTCGTAATCGCGTCTGTACTATGGAGTTTGGGCGGGATCTTGATAAAGCTTGTTGACTGGCATCCTGTAGCGATTGCTGGGGTGCGCAGCGCGATTGCGGCACTGATTCTTTTAGCTGTTCTTCGCCGTCCTGTACTGAAATGGTCGCCTGCCTTATTTGGCGGCGCGCTGGCATATGCGGCGACTGTTATTTTTTTTGTTTCGGCTACCAGGCTGACTACTGCGGCCAACGCAATTTTGCTGCAGTTTACCGCGCCGATTTATGTGGCGATTTTGGGGGCGTGGCTTTTGAAAGAGCGAACAAGGCTGATTGACTGGGCGGCGATATTTTTTGTGATGCTTGGCATGGCGCTTTTTTTTGCGGACGGCTTGGTGACCGGCAATCAGTTTGGTAATCTGCTGGCTGCTTGCAGCGGCTTTAGCTTTGCCTTGCTTGTAATTTTTCTGCGCCTGCAGAAAGACGGCGCCACGATGGAGCCGCTGCTTTTGGGTAATGTGCTTGCCGTGATTATCGCTTTGCCGTTTATGAGGGCGCCTTTCCCCGATATCACCGGCTGGGCAGGCTTGATTGCGCTCGGTGTATTTCAATTGGGTCTTTCTTATTTGTTTTATGCGGCGGCAATCAGGCATGTGACGGCGTTGGAGGCGACACTGGTGCCGGTGATTGAGCCGCTGCTCAATCCTCTTTGGGTGTTTTTGGTGTTAGGTGAAGCGCCGGGAGGTTTTGCGCTGGCTGGAGGGCTTGTGGTGCTCGTTTCTGTTTTCGGAAGGGTGATTTTGTTGTCACGGTTCGCGAGCGAGCCGCTTGTCCGGCCCTCACCCTAGCCCTCTCCCATTGCTAGAGGTCGGAGGTCAGATGTCGGACTCGTTTGAATCGGCGAAATAGCCGATTCACAGACACCAATGGGAGAGGGGACTGTGTGGCTATTTTATGAGTAGCAAGGTCAAGACAATTCCCCTCCCTTGGAGGGGTGCCCGTCAGGGCGGGGTGGTTTATGCTCCGTCAGGGCGGGGATGAAGCTGTCCCGTATTGGACCACCCCGGTGCTGCGCACCACCCCTCCAAGGGAGGGGAATTAGGCGGCTATTTTCAGAGTAGAAATCCAACGGCAAAGCAGGTTTATCGGTGGGTGGTTTTTGTTTTAATGAAAATATAGTATAATACATAGAGAAGGTGGCGTTCGGCTAGTATAGCGAAGGGATGTCCTACGGCATGTCAAAATACTTGAGCTATTGGGATATGCTGAGAACAGATGGAGGTGCCGATATGGAAAAACGAATACAGGATGAGCTGGAAATTCTTAAGGAAATTATACTGAATACTATTCCTGTGGAACAGATATTCCTGTTCGGCTCCTATGCAAGTGGCTCGCCGCATGCTGATTCAGATCTGGATATCTATGTGGTGATGGCGGAGAATGCAGATATTAGAGAAATTGATGCTATGAGATTAATTCATAGAGCAATTCGGGATAAAAAAACAATGCCAGTGGATGTGGTGGTCAGCAAAAAAAATAAGTTCACACAGCGCAAATCCACCCCTACTATTGAAAGACAGATTGTCCAGGAAGGGACGGTGCTGTATGGATAATCGAATACGTGCGCAGGAATGGCAAAGACTTGCGGAACAGGATTTAAACAGTGCCGAATATTTACTTAATATGCGTCCAGTTCCTATGGAAATCGTCTGCTATCTCTGCCAGCAATCTGCTGAAAAGTATTTAAAGAGTTATCTTGTTTTATATGGTTTAAATCCTCCCAAGATACATGATTTAAATGAATTGGGCAAGCTCTGTTCGAAATTGTCCGAGACCTTTAGAGATATAGCAGACGAGTGCTCCGACCTGACCGCTTACAGTGTTCAACCGAGGTATCCAGTCGAGCTGATGTTGGAGGAATCGGATATGAGGCAGGCGTTGTATAGCGCAAAAGTAATCCGGCATTTTGTTTTAGCTCTTGCGCCAGAGATTGTGGCGAAGGAGCTGGACGAATCATAGTCGCAGGACAGTACATTATTGGGTTTTTGTTTGAGAAATTGAATTTATATCAGATGAGCCAAAAATCTGCCATTTATTGATAAAAGGTATTTTATCGGTGGGTGGTTTTTATTTTAGCCTATAAACCCAGTTTTATCTTTGTGAAGGATTCATTAAGTTGCCCGTTGAAGTTAACAGTGGTATATAATAAGCAGATATAATTTGTCCTGGCTAATGTTTTTTTGTCTAAATAAGGAGGCTTTTGAATGGAGACTATCTGGTTGGTTCTTTTGGGTGTCGGCTTTGGCTGTCTTTTGGCTGCCGCGATTATGGCATTTTTAAGACGGGACACTTCCGTGAATACAGAGGTGTCCCGCAGATTGCAGGAGTTAGCCGCTAAAAGTGATGCCTTTGAGCGTGCTGTGCGCGATGAGCTGTCAAGAATCAGAGAGGCGGTCGCTGGCAGCGCAAAGGAAAACAGGGAAGAGCTAAGCAAATCCCTGAAAGATGTCAATGACTCTCTGCTAAAACAAATTGTTGAGATGACAAAGCTGCAGAATACATATCTGGAAAAGCTGACATCAGCAAATGAGCAAAAGCTCGAAGAGCTGCGCAAGACGACAGAGGAAAGAATCGCCAAATTGCAAGTTCAGTTCAATCTGGATGCGGCTCAAAATCGGGAGGAACTAAACAAGGCACTTAAATCATTTGAAGAGAATTTCCGGCATAATGTCAGCGAGTTTAACGGCTTGCAAATGCAGAAGTTTAATGCGCTAAATGAGCAGCTTGAAAAATTAGTCCGTTCAACCGAGGACAAGCTAAATCAAATGCGCTCGACAATCGAAGAAAAGCTAAAGAGCCTCCAGGACGACAATACTTCAAAGCTGGAAAAAATTCGGGCGACTGTTGAGGAAAAGCTGCACGATACTCTGGAAAAAAGGCTGGGGGAATCGTTTAAATTGGTCAGCGAGAGGCTGGAACAGGTCCATAAAGGCCTGGGAGAGATGCAGAATCTGGCGGTAGGCGTCGGCGATTTGAAAAAGGCTCTCGTTAATGTTAAAGCGCGCGGGATGCTTGGTGAAATACAGCTTGAAAATATCTTGGCGGAGATATTTACTCCTGAGCAGTATGAGAAAAACTTTGCTGTTAAGCCAAGCTCAGGCGAGCGTGTGGAGTTTGCGGTGAAGATGCCGGGGAGAGATAGTTCCCCCGTCTGGCTGCCGATCGATGCGAAATTTCCGATAGAGGATTATCAACGCCTGCAGGAAGGATATGAGCAGGGAGAACCGGCTCTTTTGGAGGCTGCCGCAAAGCAGTTGGAAAACAGTATCAAAAAATGTGCCAAAGATATTAGGGATAAATATCTCGTGCCGCCGTTAACGACAGATTTTGCGATCATGTTTTTGCCGTTTGAGGGGTTATATGCGGAAGTATTAAGGAGAGCCGGCCTTTTTGAGTCGCTGATGCGGGACTATAGAGTTGCTGTCGCAGGGCCGACTACGCTTGCCGCTTTTTTGAGCAGTCTGCAGATGGGCTTTCGCACACTGGCGATTGAAAGACGCTCAAGCGAGGTTTGGGCGTTACTTGGGGCGGTGAAAACGGAATTTGGCAAGTTTGGCGTTGTGTTGGATAAAACACGCAAGAAGCTGCAAGAGGCGAGCAATACGATAGATGATGCCACAGTCAGGACAAAGGCGATCCAGCGCAAGTTAAGGGATGTGGAGGAACTGCCGGATTCTATGGGGAGCGCAGAGCTGTTGGGCGTTGCCGAAGAAGCGGGAGAAGAGGATATGCCCTAAAGTTAACCCTAACCCTAGCCTTTGCCCTCACCCTGACCCTCTCCCAGAGGGAGAGGGGAGAAGAGGAGGAGGGAGAGGGGAGAAGAGGAGGAGGGAGAGGGGATCATATGCTCAATCCTTTGCGCTTTTCACGGATGACGGCAAGTAGTTTGTCTGCCGCCGCCTCCGCTTCTGTTTCTACCAGGAAGCACGCACCGACAAGATCTGTCAGTTTGTCTGTAAGAATCGTTGTTACCGTCTCTGAGCCGGTTACTTGAGGCACGGTTCCCAAATGCGTCGTTAAGCCTAAAGTCACCGCCCAAGTGCCGATAGCCATAGCTTTCTCGGACATTGCCTCCGGGGCTGATGCCACGACAGGCAGCATATTTAGGTCAACGCCTAATTTGTTTGCAACGGCAACCGCCACAGATACTGCCCGAGTATTATCAACGCAAGATCCCATATGCAGTACAAGCGGCAGAGGCCCTTTGAGTCCGTTTGCTTCACCAATAGCGGTAAGAACAGCCTTTAGGCCGTCCCCGGCATATTCTAATGTGGCTTCCTGCGTCATGAGGCCGTTCTTTGCTAAAGCGCCTGCACCACAGCCGGTAGCTAGAAGCAAGACATTGTTGGCGGCCAGTCGTTTAGCCATGGTTGTAAAGTTTTGATCTTGCACAACGTTTGTATTGTTGCAGCCGGCAAACAGGGCAATCCCTTGGATATTGCCGTTTATGATATTGTCAATCAACGGCTTAAGTGGTTCCTCCGCATCCAGTTTGCTTAATGCGCTGATGATTGCTTCTGCGCTGAAGCCTACTATCGCAGTTTCTTTGTGTTGTGGAATATTGATTCGCTTAAAGTCTCGGCTCTGAAAGGCTTCGATAGCCAGGTTCAAAATCTGTTTTGCAGCCTCAAACGCAGTCTCCTCGTTAAATTCTACATGGATGGCTCCGGGGATTTTTGTCGTAGGCATGGTTGTAATGAGTTTTGTATGGAAACATTCTTTGACTGAGCTTAGTGACGGCATAATGCATTGCACATCGACCACCATGGCGTCCAGCGCTCCGGTCAAAATCGGCATTTCCTGAGAAAGGTAATTCGTTGCCAAGGGGACTCCGTGGCGTACCATGACCTCATTGCCGGTGCAGCAAATACCTACAAGATTAAACCCTCTTTTGGCCCCGGCGCGAACAGCTTCGTCGTTCATCGTGCGGGCAATATGACAGATGACCTCACTGAGTAAAGGGTTATGGCCGTGCAGCGCCACATTGACGGCATCTTCTTTAATCACACCGAGATTAGCCGAGGTTATGGTCGGGTTTGGTGTTCCGAATAATATGTCTGATAGTTCAGTTGAGAGACACATGCCTGCGTAATCCGCCAGTGCTCCTCTCACTCCGCCCAACAGGATATTTACCGGGTCGGCATCGCAGCCCACATGCGTTCTGTTCATAATTTCAGCCACTGTAGCATCTATGTTGTGAATCAGTACATCAAGAGCCTTCAGTTTTTCAATTCGCTCTTTGGTCAATGTTGACGTTAACCAGCGTGACGAAATCTCTGCGTTTTGACGGGAAAAATCTTCTAAGGTGATTTCAGCGACCTCTTTTACTAGTTGCAACAATTCTTTGTTTTCGGTAATAATTCCTAGCTGTTTGGCAACACGTTCTAATTTAGCCGTGTCGTTTATCTGGTAAGCCGGTGCCTTACCTTCGCTTACTGCCAACAAAGTCAGTGCGATATGACGTCCGTGGTCGGAGTGTGCCGCTGCTCCTGCTGCAATCCCTCTGATCAAATTCCTTGCCACGATGGTGTGCTCGTCTGCCCCGCAGATACCACGCTTTGGCCCCTTACCGTTAGGACTGACCCGGCAAGGACCCTTCCAACAGATTCTGCAGCATACGCCCAGTTTGCCAAATTTACACTGGGGCTGTTGTGCTTCAGCTCTGTCCCAGACAGTTTCAATTTGTTCCTGCTTTGCAATAACCAGTAATTCTTGGACAGCCCTATCAGTTGTTAACGTTTCACTCATTTTTCTCATCCCCCTTTTTTGGAATTAAAAATTTTAATTAATCTGTCTTGCAGCTAAATTGTTTAATTTGATACTAACACCTATTTCATCACAAGTATGTCAGCCAGATGACAAACGGGAGCGCAAGAGCGCTCCCGTAGATTAATCTTTATTCACTTGCTTTAATGCGTGAAGATCTTTAATGATAATAGTGTGACGGCCTATCTTTTGTAAAATCCCCGCTCTGTAAAAATCATTTAGTATTTGAGATATAGTCTGGCGGCTGGCACCGAGAATTGTGGACAACTCCTCTACATTAAGGCCCAATTTGAGAAGTACTTCGCCATCGCGTAATTCGCCTTTATCCTTTGCTGCCTGAACCAGAAACTGAGCTAAACGAGAGTGAGTTTCTTTAAATACTAACCCATTAATGATTGTGATAGAATTTTTCAATAAATCGCCTAAAACCCTTACTATGATTAGGTAAAATTGCGGATAGCGGGCAATCATTTCTCCGAATTTTTCCGTTTGCGCCGTCAAAACAACTGTCTCTTCATCCAGAGCTTGCGCAAAAGCTCTGGTGTGTGTGCTGAAAATGTCGCCCCGCTCCAAAACCGATAAGGTAAACTCTTTATCCTCATAGGCAAGAAAAACACGCACCCGGCCTGTTTTCACCAAAAAAACCAAGTTTTCTTCTTGAAGAGGTGAAGAAATTAACTCTCTTCTATGATGCCGCTTCTCCATGAAGATGGTATAAAATTCCTGATAATCTGCGGATTCAAGAGTTTCTATCAGATTTACACTTGTTAGTTTCATTCTTGTCGGCACACATCGCACCTCCAGTTTTATATTACATCCGGTCAATTTTAGCAAATGCTAAAGTTGCCCGATAAAAATACTTAACCTTTGGGGTGGCCTCTTTACTGCTGACTTCGTTTGTTGTATATGGTAATATTCTAATCCGGCAGTAAATAATTATCAAGAGCGCTTTGCGCGTTCGCTTTGCAAGATATTTGGAAGACATAACAGTCTACAATTATGAATATTCTTGATAAAAGCAACAAAGTGAGATATAATTTGCATGGCGGCAGCGGTAAAAATCCAGAGATTTTCGTCTATAGAGAATTTGTTGAGACTACTTTTAGAGGGAGGATTGTTGTTTAATGTATAATATTTGGGATGTTATGTTGACTAATTTTTCTTCTGCTCCGGTCTTGTTTTTTTTCCTAGGCGTGCTTGCTGTGATCAGCAAATCTGATTTATCGATTCCGAGTGACGTCGGGCGAGGAGTAGTTATTTTTTTGATGGCGTCCATTGGCATCAGGGCAGGAGCGGAAATCGCGCAAATGCCGGGCGGACTTATTGCTGTATTTCCTTTTGCTTTGACTGCTTTAATTTTTGGGGTAACGATTGCCGCCGCAAGTTATTTCCTTTTAGTTAAGTTGCTTCGCCTGGATTCGGCTAATGCCGGTGCGCTGGCAGGAAGTTTTGGCGCGGTAAGCTCTGCTACTTTGATGGTAGCTATTTCTCTGCTGGACAGCTTGGGGGTTACATACGAAAAATTTGTGCCTGCGCTTTATCCGTTTATGGATTCTCCCGCAATTATTATGGCTATTTTTCTGGGCAAGTGGGGCATGGATAGACAGCATTTGTCAAATACCTCGTCTGATACTCCGATAAGAAATTTGGAAGGGAACGGCAGAAAGAAATTAGGTACTATTATCGTAGAGTCGCTGACAAACAGCGGTGTTTATGTCTTGCTTGGCTCATTGATTATCGGTTTAATTGTGGGCCCGGAAAGATTGGAAAGGGAGATGAAATTTTTCTACTGGATGTTTAGGGGAGTTTTATGTATCTTCCTACTGGAGATGGGCATCCTTGCGGCATCCCGTCTGAAGGAGCTTAAGTTTGTCAGCCCGCTTATTCTTCCTTTGGCGATCATGGTTTCACTTGTTGGCGGGTCTTTGGCAGTTTTTGTAGGCATTTCTTTAGGTTTGAGTCCGGGAGGAGCCGTTGTCCTCGCCGCGCTGGCAGCAGGGGCATCTTATGTGACTGTTCCCGCGGCGATGCGTGTGTCTTTGCCGGAAGCCAACCCGTCCCTTTATCTGGGCACAGCACTTGGTATTACCTTCCCCTTTAACATGTCAATCGGCTTGCCGGTTTATTTACAATTAGCTCAATTTCTTGCTAAGTAAGGCTGAATAGCTTTATTTTGATTGTAAAGGAGGGGTCTAGATGATTAAGGTAAAAAGGGTCGAGATTATTGCTAACTGTCTGGATATTAGAACTGTGATCAAGGAAATGGAGCGCGTCGGTATTGATGGTTACTCTGTGATCAGAGGAGTGTCAGGGCGAGGGAAGCATGGAAAAACACGTGAAGAAAGCCATATCGATTCAATGACAAGCTGCTATATCATGGCTGCCTGTCCCGAGGAGCAGCTGGAAGCTTTAGTCGCCGCAGTGACGCCTCTTTTGAAAAGATTTGGCGGACTTTGCCTGGTGAGCGACGCTTTAGAAATAGATCTGGAGTAGAGCCGATGAAAAATGCGCGATATGGTTTGATTTTGTTGCTGCTGTTAATCGTCACCCCTCTTCTTTTTGGCTGCGGGGCAAACCGCGCTGCCGAGAAACCTGGTGACACTCAAGCTGCCGTTGACTTTGGCAGTGTCCCCGACGGAACGCATAGAGGGATGTTTACTTACGGCGCGTTTAATTTTATTGTCGATGTTGTTGCCGAGAATGGCAGGGTGGTTACAATCAATGTTGTGCAAAACCGGGATAATCAACAGTCGGCGGATGCCGTAGCCGTTTTGGACAAAATTATCGAAGCGCAGTCACTGGACGTTGACGCCGTTACCGGTGCGACAGCCACCAGCAGAGCATTGACAAAAGCAGTGGAAAACGCTCTGCGGCGTGCGTTGAATCAATAATCGGCTGATTTGTCTGCCAGGCTGAATCGCTTGCAAGCAAAGCTGTGAGAAGGTGTGATAATGTATATTTCACTGCAGGAGCTGGGATTTTTTCTTGCGGCGGTAATCTTTTTAATCGTAGGTGGCTTTCTCTTGGTTACTTTAGCCAAGATAAACAGGTTGGTTACTTATTTTAACAGAAAATTAATTGAGAATGACCAGCATGTGCAGGGGATTATAGAAAATCTAAAGGTGATTACCGACAATCTGAGTCTGCTTTCAGGCGTTCTCCGCAAAAACGAACAGTTGCTTGAGGAAAAAATACCAGACTCAATTAATAACCTTTACACATTCACCGCGACTTTAAAAGATACAGGTGAAAGAGTTAGTCAATCGCTGGAGATTGTGCATATCAACTTGGCGGAAACTGCCGCTACTGTTACAGAGAGCGCCAGGGACTTACTTGCATATGTCAAAGTAGTAAGTGAAGGAATTAGAATCGTCATCAAGACGCTCATGCGAAAATAATTAATCTTCTGCCTGGATCAGAGCTTGCTTTGATCCAGTTTTTATGTTGGAAAATTATCTCAAAACACGGAGCGTCTTTCTTCGGTATTGCATACTCACCCAGCTGCTTCGCTCGCACGTTTTCGCAGCTGCGAACCGCGGTTCGCTGATCGCTGCTTTCACTTAATGCTCGCTTCAGCATTCTGTGAAGTCTGCAATTCACTGAAAGAAAGGACCTGAGGATAATTCCCCTCCTGTGGAGGGGTGGCGCAAAGCGCCGGGGTGGTCTCCTGAGATGGAGTTTCTGTCTTTTAGAGGCTTGCAACAGGGGGACAGGTGATTTGTCCCACTTGTTCACGCGACCACCCCGCCCTAGCGGGCACCCCTCCACCGGAGGGGAATTTTTGTAGCAGGAATTATCCAGTTTCCGACGTAATGCGGGTGTCGCCGGGGCACCTCCCTTTCGGGCGGGTTTGAAACCCGCCCTTACCAGGAAGCTGGCAGCAACTATTTGCCTGAATTTTTGCAAAATAAGAGTTTGATTATCTATTGTAAATATTGTATAATGAAAACATCGTGCTTGAGGGGGGACAAAAATGCTTGATAATCCGCTATTTCAACTAATGAATCCAAAATCCATCGCCATTGTGGGGGCTGGAAATAATCCATCCAAAATGGGGACGCTGCATGGCCTGAGTATTGTTAAGGAGGGTTACCAGGGGAAGTTCTATCCTATTCACCAGAGGGAAGAAAAGGTGCTTGGGCATCAAGCTTATCGGACTGTGGCAGCTTTGCCGGAAGTGCCGGATCTTGCCATGCTGATTGTTCCTACTGAGCAGGCACTCAAGCTTTTGGCTGAGTTTGGTCAGTTAGGGACAAAGTATGCGATTGTTGTGACTGCCGGTTTCCGGGAAACAGGAGAAGAAGGCAGGCTAAAAGAGGAACGGCTGAAAGAAATCGCCGCTGCTTACGGAATACGTTTTCTGGGGCCGAACTGCATCGGGATTATCAATTCAGAAATTTCGCTTAATGTGACTATAATACCTAGCTCGGGCAAACAGGGTAAACTCGGCATGGTATCGCAGAGCGGTACATATGTGACGCAAACTTTGCCTTATTTGAAGCAGAAAGGAATTCACTTCAGTAAAGCGATCAGCGTGGGCAACGAAGCCGACATCAATCTTGTGGACGCGCTGGAGTATTTGGGCGAAGACGAACAGACAAAGGCAATAGCACTCTATCTTGAGGGGGTTAAAGACGGCCGCCGTTTTATAGAAGTGGCGCAAAAGATATCTCCCCGCAAGCCGGTTATTGTCCAGTATGTGGGCGGGTCAGCCGCAGGCGCCCGCGCCGGCATGAGCCATACAGGTTCTATGGCGGGGCCGGATTTCCTCTATGAAGGGATTTTAAAACAGGCCGGGATTATCCAGGTGCATACGGTGGAAGAACTCTACAGCCACGGTTGGACGCTGGCTGCTCAACCGCCTTTGAGGGGGAAGAGGATGGCGATTGTAACCAACTCCGGCGGTCCGGGCACTGCGATTGCCAATGCTTGTGAGCATGGCAATCTGGAGGTGCCTGCTTTCTCCGCCAAGTTGCAAGAGCAGTTAAGAGAGCATATTTTGCCTCATGCTTCGAGCGCAAATCCGGTGGACCTTACCTATCACCTTGACGCTAAAATGTTAACTGCAGTTATTCCTGAGATTATTATGCAAAGCGGCGAGGCAGACGGGGTAATTGTTCACGGCGGCATGAGTCACGGTTTTATGAAGGTGATCTATCCGCATGTGTGCGAGTTGCTGGGCGGGATTACCCTGGAACAGTTTCTTGGTCAGCTTGATACTGATTTCAAAAAGACTGTCTCACTGCCTTGGGAATATCAGATTCCTTTGGTCGCTTCTTCCTTCTTTGGTCGAGAAGATGATTACACGTCTCTTTATTTGGATCACGGTATTCCAGTATTCGATTCGCCGGAGAAGGCTTCCCGCGCAATGGCGATGCTCTTTCGCTACAAAGAAATAAGGGAAAGAAAGCAGATCAGTCGCGGCGAATTGCCTGCTGTTGCTGTGCAGGCACAGGAGATAATCGCGACAGCCGCGGCAAAGCAGCAGAAAACTTTGTCTGAGTATGAATCAAAGCAGCTATTAGCAGCCTACGGTATTCCCGTTACCGGCGACAGGCTTGCTTTATCGGAGGAAGCAGCGGTCGCCGCAGCGCTTGACGTAGGTTTTCCCGTGGTATTAAAGGGCTGTGTCGCCGATGTGGCCCATAAAACTGAAAAGGGGCTTGTCCATCTCGGCCTGACTTCGGCGGAGGAAGTACGCCGGGCGTATCGCGCGGTGAGTCAGGAAGTCGGCGGAGAAATTCCGGTGCTTGTTGCAAAAATGCTTAAAAGAGGCAGGGAACTGCTTGTAGGCATGACGCGCTTCCCCGCTTTTGGTCCCTGCATTATGTTAGGTCTTGGTGGTGTTTTTGCGGAAGCTTCGCGGGATATAACTTTTAGAGCCGCACCGCTTTGTGAAACAGAGGCTGAAGAGATGCTGCATGATATCCGGGCTAAAGCGATTTTTGGGGAATTTAGAGGTATGCCGGCGGTTGATACAGCCGCACTGGTAAAGATTTTAGTCACGCTTGGTCAGCTTGCACTGTTGCATCCGGAGATTGCGGAAATCGATATTAATCCGGTGATAATTGACGGCAGTATGCCGGTAGCAGTTGATGCGCTTGTCGTTTTTGCTTAGCGCCGGCTGCGCCTTAAGCAAGAACCCTAGCAAAATTTTAGTCTGGAAACTGGCTCTGAAAAGGGCCAGTTTTTTGTAGGTGTTACAGAGGAGTTGAGCCCTCACTCTAGCCCTTTCCTCCATTCGAAAGAACCCTCTCCCTCTGGGAGAGGGCAGGGTGAGGGCTATCTGAGGCATGTGGCTAATAAAATAAATGAGGGTTTGTTCGGCAGGAATTTTTTGATGATAAGCGAATTTCTAAAGTAGCTGATTATGATGCGGGGAGAGTTGATTTTGATTGAGCTGAAGCGTGTTTCAAAAAGTTATAATAATTGCGCTCAACCGGCGGTAGCAAACTTATCGCTTCAGGTAAGCCGCGGCGAATTTGTATTTTTAGTCGGACCAAGCGGCGCCGGTAAGAGTACGTTGATAAAGCTGGTTTTCCGTGAACAGACGCCTTCCTCCGGGCAGATAACCTTTGAAGGCAGGGATTTGTCGACTTTAAGACCAAAAGAGCTATTGCGCCACAGAAGGCGGATCGGCATGGTTTTTCAGGATTACCGTTTATTAAAGCAGAAAACGGTTTATGAAAATGTGGCGTTCGCTCTAGAGGTAATCGGACGTCCTGCTAAGGAAATCAGAAGAAAAGTGCCGGCCGCCTTGGCTGAGGTGGGTTTGACCGGCAAGGAAAAAGCTTTCCCCGCCGAGCTTTCCGGCGGTGAGCAGCAGCGGGTGGGAATTGCCCGAGCGATCGTCAAAGACCCTTTGATTATTTTGGCCGATGAACCGACGGGTAATTTGGATCGCAACAATGCTTTGCAACTGATGGAATTGTTTGAGACAATTAATCGCAGCGGAACGACTGTTATAATTGCTACCCATGCCTGGGATCTGGTGGACCGCATGAAAAAAAGAGTAGTGGCAATGGAAAATGGTCATCTGATTCGTGATGAACAACGGGGGAGTTACGCAAATGAGCATGTCGGCACTTAGATACGGTTTGCGACAGGGTTTCCTTTCTTTGCGCAGAAATTTGTGGTTAGCTGCTGTGACGGCGGGCATTATCGCGATCTCTCTGGCTATTTTGGGCGGATTTTTATTGCTTGCCGTAAATGTCGGTCAGATGTTGCGCGCTATTGAAACAAATCTTGAGATTGCCGTCTTTTTAGAGGAAGGGGTAGACCCTGCTGCCATCAGCCGGCAGTTGACTGAACATGCGCTGGTGCAGGGCTATGTCTTTGTTCCCAAGGAACAAGGACTGGTTGAGTTTGCGCAAACGTTGGGTGATCCAGCTTTTTTGGCGGGGATGGAAGGGGAAAACAATCCTCTGCCTGATCTTTTTCGTGTCAGGGCAAACGATGCCCAGAGTGTCGCTACTCTTGCAGCCGATATTCGTGCATTTCCCGGTGTAGAAACGGCAGACTACGGTGAGGAACTGGTGGGGCGGCTGATAAGTGTTACATATTGGCTAAATAGGCTTTTGCTCGGCATGAGCGGGTTGCTGGCTCTGGGGGCTGTTTTTTTGATTGTCACCACTATCCGCCTGTCTGTTGTAGCCCGTCAGGACGAGGTTGGGATAATGAAATATTTGGGTGCCAGCAACAGCTTTATCCGCTTTCCGTTTTTGCTGGAAGGGGTAGTTATCGGTTGGACGGGCACGTTTGTTGCCACTATTGCCTTAGGTATCGGCTATGAGCGGCTTGCGACTTCGCTGCAGCAAGAAGCACTGACTTTTTTCATACGGCCGGTTACCGACCCGGTCATGATTTTGCCGATTTTTGGCGGACTGTTAATACTGGGAACGCTGATGGGCGGAATCGGCAGCATTGTCTCGGTGCGCAAGTTTCTGCGCGTTTAACGGGGGGAGGGAGGAGCAGCTTGTCTTTGATGAAAAAGTTAACGGCGCTGTTGATAGTTTTACTGATGATTATGACGGGTTATTCCGGCGCGGTCTTTGGTAATGTGCCGGATCCGCAGCATAGGATAGAGAGAACGAGAACAGAGATCTCAGAGCTGGAAAAAGTTATTCAAGCGATGGAAAAAGATATTAAAGCTCGTGAAGCACGTTTGCAGGAGTTGGATGCCGAACAGGCAAGAGTGCAAAGGCTTCTTCGGCAGACTGAAGCAAGCCTGGCTGAGTCTGAGATACGGATGGAAGAGAAAAACCGGGTGCTGGCAGGACGGCTGCGCAGTGTTTACATGAAGGGCGGACTGTCATACCTTGAGATGCTGCTTGACGCTGATAATCTTGGCGACTTACTGATTCGTACCGCATATTTAAGGCGGGTTTTGAGCAGGGATGCTGATATTATTGCTGCCTATAGAGATGAGTATGAAGCGCTGACAGAGCGCAGAGTTGCGATCGCGGAACAACGGAAGCAAATTGAGAATATGCGTTTTGAAGCGGTTGCTCAGTCGCAAAATCTTTTGGCGCAGCGCAGGGAGCAGGATACTTTGCTTAAAAGGGCGCGAGCACAATTAGCCGCCGACCTGGCGGTTATCACACCTCGAGCCGAAAAAAGACCGATTTATGGGGTTGTGATTGACAATGCCGGCCCGGCTCGGCCGCAGCATGGTTTGTCACAGGCAAATGTAATTTACGAGTATGAGGTGGAAGGACGGATTACGCGTTATTTGGCTCTTTTTTCCACGCTGCCGAGGAAAGTAGGGCCGGTTCGCAGCGCCCGTGAGCATAGCATTATTTTAGCGATTGAGAACAGAGTGCATTATATTTATTCCGGCGGCAGCTTTGATGTGTTGGCTAGAATCAATAGCTGGAATGTAAGAGGGACAAACGGGACAGCTTCCCGCAGCGCCGGTTTTTTCCGTGATTCAGCCCGCCGTGCGCCTCATAATCTTTATGTCAATCTGGCTGCGCTGGGGGCGGTAGCTCCTTCGCGTGAAGTTGTTATCCGTCCGTCTCATCTGAGCAGACAAGGTGAACCGGCGCCAAGCATTACTTTGGAATACGCCGATGATTTAGTTATTCGCTATGAATTTGTCCAGAGGCAGGGTGCGTATCGGCGTTTGATTAACGGGCAGGCGCATCGCGATGCGGAGGGCAAGGCGATTATGGCGAGAAATATTATTGTTCAATATGTGCCGCATCGCAGCGGCTTGTTGGGTCGTCCGACACCTGATATTATCGGTTCTGGACCGATTGATTTTTATGCGCTGGGGCAGCGTCATCGCGGCACATGGCGGAAGGACAGCAGAGAGGAGCCGACGCGTTTCTATTTTGAGGATGGTCAGGAGATTGAACGGATCTATGGGCAGACATGGATTCAGCTTGTCCGCGCCCGTTGAGGTTAAAAAAATGCTTATAAAGAGGGGAGGGAAAGTAGTGATAATTTGTGAGAGATGCGGAATTCAGCTTGAGAGCGATGATGTTTATTCTACTGAGAATGAGAAGCTGTGCGAAGAATGTATGATTAAATAACCGCAACCCGTCAAAGCCTTGCGGCGGCGGACCGGGAGGCGCGCAACCAAATTAAGAGGGCGGAGCTTTTCCGCCTTTTTTTGTGGAATGAATTGTGACCGGTTTTGCCGGGCGAGAGGAAAGCGATATAGTAATGTTAAAAATTGCTGGAGGTAATTTGCCGGTAATTTGCAGGAGTTGGCGTAAACAGGACGAAGTTTTTGCAAGAGGTGACGGATTATGACAACAGCAGAAGCAGCAGTAAACTTTTTAGCTAATCCCGGTCGGGAACTGGCTCGGGAGGTGGAAGGGGAAACTTGGCATAGATATCCCATTCGCACTCATTTTGTAGAGCTGGGTGAGAATTATTTTGAACTTGTTGAACGGTATGTCCTCCCGTTTTACTTAGAAGGAGATATTCTTTCTATCAGTGAAAAAATTATTACTTTATGTCAAAAAAATGTCTTATACCGTGACGAAATCAAAATAGGGCTACTCGCAAGAGTTTTATCACGTTTTGTGACAAAAACGCCAAAGGGTGAACGCCCCGGCAATCTATATAAAATGCAGGTCACTATTAATCTCTGCGGTCGGCGGCGGGTATTGATCGCAGCCGTCCTCTCAGCCATCGGCAAACTATTTGGCGTGCGGGGGATCTTTTATAGCTTTCTTGGCAACAACATCAGTAATATCGACGGTTTCAATGATGTAAGCTGGGCTTATTACGGCGACAAAGGTCTGCTCGGACCGCTGGAGCCGGTGCGTGTCTGCAATGAAATCAGGGAAAGATTTGCGATGGACTGTATGATCGTGGACGCGAACAACATAGATGTGGAAATCATGGGACACAACAGTGATATCCCTTATGACCAAACATATCTGAAAGCGCTAATTCAGGATAACCCGGCAGGTCAGGGTCGCGAACAAACGCCGTTTATTTTGATTCGCAAAGCCTGATTTTAGTGAGCGGCTTAATTTTGCAGTCCGGTTAGTCAGCATTTTTGGAATTAGATAAATTATTTTAAAATTACAACTTTTATGTGAAATATTGCACAATCTCTTGTTCTGCCATATAATTGACTAGAGGATGCAGATGCTCCATGTAAAGCCGGGGGCACCCTCACCCTAACCCTCTCCCTGAGGAAGAGGGGATTTTTAGGGTAGACGATGGAAGCAGGTTATAATGGGGTGAACACTGTTATGGAGACGATGCTCAGTTCTGTTGCCGAACTCAACCAACCGCAGCAAGTTGCAGTGCAGCGCATTCTCTGCACCGACTGCGGGATTGTTGTTGTGGAAGGACCTGTCACGGCTGAGCGCATCAGGCAGTTTTCTATTTGTGATGGACTTAGTAAATTTCGCCGTCCAAGAGAACAGCACTTGGCTTTGATGGATATTGCCAATCTTCCTGAAGGTCTGGTTTATATTGCCCACCAGAGTGAAACAATTGTCGGTTATATTACCTTTCATTACCCGGAGTTTGAGCGTTGGGCTCAGTCGGGGATGCTTTGCCTGCTTGAGTTAGGCGCCATTGAAGTGTCGCGCAATTGGCGCGGAAGCAAAATTGCCGCAGCGTTGGTGCAAATTCCATTTGATACTGCAGTGATGAATGACAAAATCATTATCAGCTTGGAGTGCTACTGGTTTTGGGATTTGCAAGGTTCAAATCTGACGGTCTATGAGTACCGTAAATTGATGGAAAGATTGATGGGTAAAGGTGGCTTTGAGACGAAGTTAACGGATGATCCGGATATCTGCAGCCATCCGGCCAATTTGCTTTCTGTCCGCGTCGGCAATCGGGTGACGGAGAAAGACCGTCAAAAATTTGAATCAGTCTGCTATCAGAGTAAGTTGTTGTTTTAAACCGGTTTGAAGTTAAATCTGTTTTATGCCTCCCTAATCCTCTCCGTGCATTTGCAGAGAGGCTTTTTTTATTGGGAATTTATATCAGAATTTATATCAAAAAACGGAGCGTCTTTCTCAGCGAATCGCGGTTTGCTGATCGCTGCTTTCACTTAACGCAATGATCCTGAGGATAATTCCCCTCCTGTGGAGGGGTGGCGCAAAGCGCCGGGGTGGTTACCTCCGGAGAAGTTTCCGCCCTTTAGTTTTGAGAGTTTGTTGATGTGGTATGCGACCACCCCGCCCTTGCGGGCACCCCTCCAGGGGAGGGGAATTTTTGTAGCAAGAAATTATATCGTTACCTTAACCCTTTCCCTCACCCTAACCCTCTCCCAGAGGGAGAGGGGAGAGGTGGTAAGGGAGAGGGGAGAGGTGGTAAGGGAGAGGTGGAGTGAGGAGAGAGGAGAAAGGCAGGATAGGAGAGGGAGGGGAATTTTTGAAAGATTATTATTCTAAAGATTAAATTTATTAAAAGTCTTTTGTTAATTCGGCGTTTTAAAAAAGGTAAATGTTTTCTTCCGTCGAAGAGAAAGTGCTAGGCGTGGCAACGCTTTATAATATTCAATAATAATGTAATTACGGAGGTTGTCGGGGTGCGCTACAGTTATTACCCGGGATGTACTCTAAAGACAATGGCGAAGGTTTATGAGGATACAACATTGTCAACAGCGAAGGCATTGGGGTTAGATTTGCATGAAATAAAAGAGTGGCAGTGCTGCGGAGCCTTATACCCGCTCAATACTGATGAAATTTTCTCGTTTTTTTCACCGGTCAGAGCCTTGCTTCAGGCTAGGGGAGCCGGAGAGGATAAGTTGCTTACGCTTTGTGCCGGCTGTTACAACGTTTTTAAGCGTACCAACAGAGCCGTGCGTGAGGATAAGGAGCTGCGCCGTAAGATTAACGCCTTCCTGGAAGAGGATTACATGGGTGAAGTGGATGTGGTCCATTATCTGGAAGTGCTGAAAAATGACTTGGGTTTCGAGATCTTGGCTGAAAGGGTAAAAAAGAGACTGACAGGCAGGAAATTTGCGCCTTATTACGGCTGTCTGCTCTTAAAACCAAGGGCTGAGATGGACTTGGATGATGTGGAAAATCCCACGATTTTTGAAAATTTTCTCAGCGCTCTAGGGGCTGCGGCGGTAGAGTACCCCTATAAGACAGAATGTTGCGGCTCCTACCTGTCAATGGCAAATGAGGAGATTGCCTCCACCGCAGTGGGAAGAATCCTTAATTCCGCCTATAAAAACGGTGCAGAATCCTTTGTGGTCGCCTGTCCGTTATGCAAGTACAATCTGGAAGAATATCAGAAAGAATTATTTGCAGTCGGCAGAGAGGCTAATCCCAAGCTGCCTGTCTATTACTTCACTGAGATTCTCGCGGAGGCGCTTGCTCTATAAGTTGTGACAAAGAATGTGAGGGAAAAGAATGAGGGTTACAGCAGAGGAGATTAACAGTACCCTAGTCAGGGAAGTGGAAGAAGTAAGCGGGCAGAAGGTATCGGCATGTTTCCAGTGCGGTAAGTGCAGCGGCGGCTGTCCCGTTGTTTTAAGTATGGATGTTTTGCCTCACCAAGTCCTCCGTTACGCACAACTCGGTTTGGTGGATAAACTTTTGCATTGCAAAACTTTATGGATCTGTGCATCTTGTCAGACTTGCGACTCGCGTTGTCCACAGAACGTGGATATTCCCAAAGTGATTGAAGCACTCCGTTTGCTTGTACTGCGAAATAAAGGCGGCAACTACCTTCACCCGCACGACCTGTCGGCTAAAGTGCTGAAAAATGCGCCTCAGCAAGGGCTGGTTAGTGCGTTCCGCAAATACGCTAAGTAAGAAAGTCTAATCGGGAGGGGATTGCGGTGAAGAGAATTGGTGTCTTTATCTGCTGGTGCGGTTCTAATATTGCCGGCACATTAGAGATTGATAAAATGGTTGCCGCAGCCAAAACGATGAGCGGCGTCGTTTATGTTGACCAGAATAAGTATACCTGCTCCGAAATCGGGCAGGCAATGATCAGAGATGCTATCAAAGAATATAGCCTAAATAGGGTCGTTATCGCTGCCTGTTCGCCGCGGATGCACGAAAATACATTTCGCAAAACGGTAGTATCTGCCGGGCTAAACCCATACTATCTGGAAATTGCTAACATCCGCGAACAATGTTCCTGGGTTCATAAGGACAGGGAAGCCGGTACGGCAAAAGCAATTTCTCTGATTCGCACGGCAGTGGCTAAAGCAGCCATGAACGAGGCGTTATTTGCTGTCGAAATGCCGATTATCCGTCGTGCTCTTGTTATCGGCGGCGGTATCGCCGGCATTCAGGCAGCGCTCGATATTGCTGACACCGGTTTTGAAGTCGATCTGGTGGAGCGCGAGCCAAGCATCGGTGGCCGTATGGCGCAGCTTGATAAGACTTTTCCCACTCTGGACTGTTCGGCCTGTATCCTGACACCAAAAATGGTCGATGTGGCTCAACACGAGAAGATTAAGCTGTACACCTACGCCGAAGTTGAAAAAGTTGAAGGCTATCTGGGTAATTTTACTGTTACTATCCGGCAGAAGGCGCGAAGTGTTGATTTGCAGAAGTGTACCGGCTGCGGCGAATGTTTGGCTAAGTGCCCGTCAAAAGTTGCCAGTGAGTTTGAAGAAGGGCTGGTTCAGCGTCGGGCAATATATACGCCTTTCCCGCAGGCGGTGCCTAATAAGCCAGCGATCGACCGTGCACATTGCCGCTATTTTACATCCGGAAAGTGTAAGGTCTGCCAAAAAGTCTGTCCTGCCGAGGCGATTGATTATGCAATGGAAGATTTGCTGCTGACAAACGGCTATGGTGCGATTGTGGTGGCGACCGGTTTTGACATCCATAAGTTAAATGATTACGGAGAGTATGCGTACGGCAAACACCCGGATGTGCTTACGAGTCTTGAGTTTGAGCGATTGCTTAATGCTTCCGGCCCGACAGGCGGCAAAATTTTGCGTCCTTCCGACGGTAAGGCGCCTGAAACTGTCGCATTTATTCAGTGTGTCGGTTCCAGGGACAAAGCAAAAGGTAATCCTTATTGTGCGAAGGTTTGCTGTATGTATACAGCAAAGCACGCCATTTTGCTAAGTGAGAAAGTTCCCGGTTCGAAAGCTTATGTTTTTTATATTGATGTTCGCACGGCAGGCAAAGATTACGAAGAATTCTACAACCGCGCCTATGAAGAATGCAATGCCGGTTATATAAAAGGGAATGTTTCCAAAGTCTTTCCCGATGGCGATAAATTGCTGGTGCGCAGTGTCGATGTATTAAGCGGCGCTTTGCTTGAACTGCGGGTAGATATGGTGGTGCTCGCGGCGTCGGTCGACGCACGCGCAGATGCCAAAGAATTGGCTAAGAAATTGGCGATAACTGTTAATGAGCATAAGTTTTTTACTGAGGCTCATCCGAAACTGCGTCCTGTCGATACCCAGACGGCAGGTATCTTTTTGGCAGGGATGTGCCAGGGGCCGAAAGATATCCCGGAAACTGTGGCACAGGCGTCTGCCGCCGCAGTAAAAGTGGCGGCAATCTTTAGTAAACAGAGCCTACTGAGCAATCCAATTGTGGCGGAAATTGATCAGAGGCTTTGTTCAGGCGATATGTCCTGTATGACAGTCTGCCCTTTTAATGCTATTTCTGAACAAGTAGTTGAAGAGCGACGGGGACGGGAAACAGTGTCGAGGAAGATTGCCAAGGTTAATGCTGCTTTATGCCAAGGTTGCGGTTCCTGCACGGTTGCCTGTCGTCCCGGAGCAATTAATCTTAAAGGTTTCACCGATCAGCAGATTTTGGCGGAGGTTGATGCGATATGCCTGTAACCAATGAGGGTTTTGAGCCGGTGATCGTAGCCTTTTGCTGCAACTGGTGCAGTTACGCAGGCGCCGACTTGGCCGGCATTAACCGGATGAGTTATTCCAGCAATGTCAGGATTATCCGCGTGCCATGTTCCAGCCGGGTCAATCCCAGCTTTATTATTCGTGCTTTCCAGCGCGGTGCAGACGGAGTGCTGGTGACCGGCTGTCATCCGGGTGATTGTCATTACCATAGCGGTAATTTCTTTACCCGGCGGCGTCTTTCTGTGCTAAAACAGTTGATGGAATATTTGGGTATTGAGCCTCAACGTTTCCAAGTTCGCTGGATATCCGGTTCGGAAGGCGCTAAATTTGCCATGGTGATGAATTCCGTTGCGGAGGAAATTAGACGGCTTGGACCTAACAGAAAGTTGAGGGATGTCCGCTGAAAGAATACACCGCAAAAATTCGCCTAATAGCTGAAGAGGCTTTAAAAAACCGGCAAGTGGCAGCCGTTATCGGTTGGCGCAAGAAGGATTTTTGGTGGCAGTCGCCGGTAGTTTTCTTGGAGGACCCAGCCGATGCGCACCGGCTGGTTTGGGACCCTTTCACGATCTATAGCCCGGTAAAATTCCTGCTGGATTGGCAAGAGAGATGCAACGCCAAGGTTGGTATCTTCGTAAAAGGCTGTGATTCCCGCGGGATTAACCGTCTTCTGCAAGATAAGCGCTTGGAGCGCGAGCGGGTGGTAGTATATGGTCTGCCGTGCGGCGGCAAAGCAGATGCTGAGAAGATTCGCGCTTCATTCCCGGCTAAAGAGATTAAAAGCGTAAGTCTGCTTGGCGAGCAACTGGTTCTGGCAGTCGGCGATAAAGAAGAACGTATTGCAGCGGAAGCATATCTGCTTGACAAATGTTTGACTTGCCGCCATCCTAACCCGGTTGTTTATGACCAACTGGTCTGGGAAGAAGTTTTGCCGCGGCAGAAGGCTGACGAAAGCCGTTTTGCGCGTGTGCAAGCGGTGACGTCTATGGCATCGGAGGAAAGGTTTGCTTATTGGCAGCGGCAATTTGAGCGTTGTATCCGTTGCTTTGCTTGCCGTAATACTTGTCCCGCCTGTAATTGTCGCGTTTGCATTTTTGACCAGGCTGAGCCGCGTTGGCTCGGCAAAGCAAATGACCCGGCTGATACGCTAAACTATCAGATTATCCGCGCATTTCATGTGGCGGGCCGCTGTTTTGAGTGTGGCGAGTGTGAGCGTATCTGTCCTGCCGGTGTGCCGCTGCAAGAAATAAATCGCAGATTGATTAAAGATATGAATGAAGCGTATGGCGACTATGAAGCAGGCTTAGACGTGACAGACCAGCCGCCTTTAGGCACATACCGCGGTGAAGATCCGGCCGGCTTCGATGAAAGTTAGGGGGTGGAGCGCAAATGAAAAAAGTAGCCAAGACGAAACTTTCAGAGCTTTTTTCGTCCATGGCGGCCGAGGCTAAGCTGTATGTTCCTGCTCTCTCAGACGGCATAGTTAATTTTACGCTTTGGCAGGAAGGACTGACTGTGACGCTTACGGCGCTCAATGTGCTTGTGCCCCCGAAGAAGTTTTTCTATCCGCAAACTGAAACGGTGCTAAAATATGAATGGGGAGAAGATTTGCAGCTTGAAGACTTTGCCTGTAAAGCGGGAGAGAAAACGATTCTTTTTGCCGCCCGCCCCTGTGATGTTTCCAGTTTTGCGATGATGGATAAGGTCTATTTGGATGAGCCGCCTGACGAGGCGTATCGTCGCCGCCGGGAAAATACGACTGTGATCGCCCTAGGGTGCGGCGAACCTGATGAAACCTGCTTTTGCCGCTCTTTTGATATCGATGCCGCAAAAGCTCCCGGGGCTGATGTGTTGGCAATCGACATAGGTCTTGAGCTGGTGTTAGTTGCGCAGACAGAAAAAGGAGAAAAGCTGGTCAGCGCTCAAAACGGCTTATTGAGCGAGGCAACCTCCGGCGACGAAAATAGAGTTAAAGATGAGCAGGAAAAAATTGAAGGGCGGTATGTGACAAGCGTAAGCCTCCGGGGAATGATGGAGAAACTTGACGGAATGTTTGCTGCCGACTACTGGGAGCAGCTTTATAAGCGTTGTATCGGTTGCGGAACATGCACATTTCTCTGTCCTACCTGTCACTGTTTTGATCTTCAGGAATATGCCGCAGGTAACCGCGGCGAACGAATTCGCTGTTGGGATGCCTGTATGTTTGCTGATTTTACGCAAATGGCAGGCGGACATAATCCGCGGCCGTCCCAGAAAGAGCGGGTTCGCCAGCGTTTTATGCATAAGCTAAATTATTTCCCCCGTCAACACGGTGATTATGCTTGTGTCGGTTGCGGCCGCTGTGTGCGCAAATGTCCCGTTAGCCTTGATATTTTGGAAGTTATCCGCGAGGCGGGAGGTGCAGACGATGGGATGTAAGCAAAATCCGCTGCTGCCCGGTAAAGCAATCGTTAAAGAAATCCGCCAGGAAACGCCGGATGTAAAAACGTTGCGTGTGACAGCCGCCGACGGCGGGGAGTTGTTTGATTATCAGCCGGGTCAATGTGCTATGGTTTCCCTTTTTCCTGTAGGCGAAGCGTTGTTTTCCATCACTTCTACGCCTACGCGCAAAGGCTACTTAGAGTTCAGCATTAAAAATACCGGTATGCTGACCCGTGCGCTGCATGAAATCGAGCCGGGCGCTTTCATCGGTCTGCGCGGACCTTATGGCAAAGGTTTTCCTTACGACTTGATGAAGGGTAAAGATTTGCTCTTCATCGGTGGCGGAATCGCTCTTGCTCCGCTGCGTTCCCTGATCAATTATTGTCTGGATAACAGGCAAGAATACGGCAAAATCGAAATCATCTACGGAGCACGTTCAGCCAAAGATTTGGTTCAGCGAGTGGAATTGCTGGAAAACTGGCCTAAATGCACTGATACGCATGTTTATTTGACGGTTGATGCAGCTTCCCCCGACTGGACTGGCAATGTAGGTTTTGTGCCGGCATTTCTGGAGCAGCTAAACCCCAGCCCGGCAGGCAAAATAACGATTACTTGCGGTCCGCCGGTAATGATTAAATTTGTGCTGCAGAGTTTGGCTAAAATGAATTATCAGCCGGAAAATATCATTACCACGCTGGAAATGAAGATGAAGTGCGGTATCGGTAAATGCGGCCGCTGCAATATCGGTGATAAATATGTCTGCAAAGACGGTCCGGTCTTTTCCTTAGCCCAGCTTCAGCAACTGCCGGCTGAATACTAACGAAAAAGCAGCAGAAGCAACAACAAATCCCCTCTCCCTCACCCTAACCTCTCCCCCTGGGAGAGGGTAGGGTGAGGGAGAGGGTAGGGTGAGGGAGAGGTTAGGGTGAGGGGATGTTTGCGGCCTTGTTGTGGTGCCGCAGAACCATCCCCCTCTCCCCCTGGGAGAGGGTAGGGTGAGGGAAGAGGTTAGGGTGAGGGGATGTTTGCGGCCTTGTTGTGGTGCCGCAGAACCATCCCCCTCTCCCCCTGGGAGAGGGTAGGGTGAGGGAAGAGGTTAGGGTGAGGGGATGTTTACGGCCTTACTGTGGTGCCGCAGAACCATCCCCCTCTCCCCCTGGGAGAGGGTAGGGTGAGGGAGAGGGTAGGGTGAGGGGATGTTTGCGGCCTTGTTGTGGTGCCGCAGGCTTTAGAGCTTAGAATTATAAGCCGAGATACTCCTGAATGGGAACGTGGTTTACACTGCCACCTTTTTTAAGGGTCTCCATGACGTGCAGGATTGCTTTGGAAGTGTCCAGGGATGTGAGGCAAGGAATGTTTAACTCCACAGCGGCTCGGCGGATTCGGAAACCGTCACGTTGCGGGGTTTTTCCTTTAGTTAAGGTGTTAAACACGACATCTACTTTACCGCCGCGAATCATGTCAACCACATGGGGGGAGCCTTCCGCAATTTTATTAACCCTGGTTACTTCACAGCCTGCTTCCGCCAGTGCGGCGGCGGTAGCATTTGTGGCAAAGAGTGTGAAGCCAAGTGCGGCAAACTGTTTCAGAATGGGAATCGCCTCTTGCTTATCTTTTTCAGCGACAGTCGCTAGAATGTTGCCGGAAGGAGGAATGTAGAGGTTGGCAGCCAGCAGCGCTTTGTACAGAGCGCGCGGCAGGTCGCTGTCAATTCCCATTACTTCACCGGTGGATTTCATTTCCGGTCCGAGAGAAGTTTCCAGATCTGCCAGCTTGGCGAAGGAAAAGACGGGCGCTTTAACGGCGACAAAGGGCATATCCGGATGAAGGCCGCTTTGATAGTCCATCTCAGAGAGTTTTTTGCCAAGGGCACAACGTGTTGCCAGTTGGACCATGGGGATGCCTGTTACCTTAGACAAGAAGGGGACAGTGCGGGACGAGCGTGGGTTAACTTCCAGAACGTAGATGTTATCTTCAAACAGGACATATTGGATATTGATAATTCCTTTTACTCTTAAAGCACGAGCCAAAGAGGTGGTATATTCAACCAAGAGTGTTTTCTGTTTTGCTGTGAGAGACTGGGGCGGATAAACAGCAATACTGTCGCCTGAATGTACGCCGGCACGCTCGATATGCTCCATGATTCCTGGGATTAGTACGTCTTCTCCGTCTGAAATCGCATCGACTTCGAGTTCTGTGCCCAGCAGATATTTATCCACCAGAACGGGGTGGCGCGGGGAAACTTTGACGGCGCTGTTCATATATTCCGTAAGTTCTGCGTCGGAGTAAACTATCTCCATCGCTCTGCCGCCCAGCACATAAGAAGGCCTTACCACAACCGGATAACCGATTGCGCGTGCGGCAGGCAGAGCATCGGCGGCAGACTTGACGGAACGGCCGGAAGGGCGGGGAATATTTAGTTGGCTGAGGAGCAGATCAAATTTGTCCCGGTCTTCGGCTCGATCAATATCTTCGACTGCGGTGCCGATAATCGGGATGCCGGCATTATAAAGGGGTTCTGCCAGATTAATGGCAGTCTGGCCGCCAAATTGGACGATAACGCCTGCCGGTTTTTCACGGTCGAGAATATTGAGAACATCTTCCGTCTGGAGAGGCTCAAAATACAGGCGGTCTGCCGTGTCAAAATCGGTGGAGACAGTTTCAGGGTTATTATTAATGATGATCGTTTCAAAGTCTTCCTCTTGCAGAGCCCAGACGGAATGAACCGAACAGTAGTCAAATTCAATGCCTTGACCTATTCGGATAGGGCCGGAGCCCAGAACCACAATTTTTCTCATATTCGTGGGCACAGCTTCGTTTTCGCAGCCATATGTCGAGTAGAAATACGGCGTGTCGGCCTCAAACTCCGCAGCGCAGGTATCGACCATCTTATAAACCGGCAGGACGCCTGCCGCTTTTCTAGCTGTTCGCACTGCAGCTTCGGTTGATTGCAGCAAATAGGCAATCGTTTCATCGGCAAAGCCCATTTCCTTAGCGGCCAGCCAGAGGCTGCGGGGCAGTTCGCTTGGTTCCTGAGCTGCATAGACGGCGATTTTCTTTTCCATGTCGATAATATTTTTAATTTTTTGGCTAAAGAACGGGTCAATCCGGGAAATATTGTAGATCTCTTCGGTGCTGATGCCGCGGCGCAGCGCTTCCGCCAAAACAAATAAGCGCTCATCATTAGGACGTGAGATATATTCTTTAAGGTCTTCGATGCTAAGTGCCGAAATGTTTGGCAGATGCAAGCTGTGAACACCTATCTCCAAGGAGCGCACCGCTTTTAAGATGGCGGCTTCCAGATTTCTGTCAATCGCCATTACTTCGCCTGTCGCCTTCATTTGTGTTCCCAGAGAGCGTTGAGCGAGAGCAAATTTATCGAATGGCCAGCGGGGCACTTTAATTACAACATAGTCTATGTTGGGTTCAAAGCAAGCCGAGGTTTTCTGGGTTACTGCGTTTTGAATTTCATCAAGTGTCAGACCGATGGCTATTTTTGTCGCCACTTTGGCGATGGGATAGCCGGTCGCTTTGGAAGCTAAGGCGGATGAGCGGGAAACACGCGGATTTACCTCAATGACAACATAATTGAAGCTGTCGGTGTCAAGTGCAAACTGAATATTGCAGCCGCCTTCGATGCCTAAGGCGCGAATAATTTTCAAAGATGCGTTGCGCAGCAACTGAAACTCTTGATCAGTCAATGTTTGCGCGGGCGCTACCACAATTGAATCACCGGTATGAACTCCGACCGGGTCAATATTTTCCATGCTGCAGATGGTGATACAATTATCGTTGCCGTCCCTCATCACTTCAAATTCAATCTCTTTCCAGCCGGCTACGCTTTCCTCCACGAGAATCTGAGAGATGGGGCTCGCTTTTAAGCCGCGTTGAGCTGTAATCCGCAATTCTTCTTCATTTTTGGCGAAGCCGCCGCCTGTGCCGCCCATGGTATAGGCAGGACGTACTACAACGGGATAGCCTGTTCCATGGGCGAAAGCAAGGGCATCATCCACTGTGGAGACAATAGCAGATGCGGGGATAGGCTCTCCTAAGAACTTCATAGTTTGTTTGAAGTGGTCTCTGTCCTCGGCTCGGATAATGGCGGCAAGAGGGGTGCCCAGGAGCCGCACGCCATATTTCTCCAAGACGCCCAGTTCAGCTAGATCCTTGCCGGCGTTTAACCCAACCTGTCCCCCCAGTGTGGGCAGGAGGCCATCCGGGCGTTCTTTGGCGATAATTTCCGTCAGTGTGGAGATTTGCAGCGGTTCAATATAAACCCTGTCTGCGATATTTGTATCAGTCATGATCGTCGCCGGGTTGCTGTTAACCAGCACGACCTCGATTCCTTCTTCTTTTAGGGCACGGCAAGCCTGCGTCCCTGCGTAGTCGAATTCGGCGGCTTGCCCGATAATGATGGGGCCGGAGCCGATAACCATAACTTTCTTAATATCTTTATATTTAGGCATGTTGTTACCTCCTTTATTTTGCACTTAGGCTTTCATCAGCGAAAGAAAGCGTTGAAAGATATGCGGCGAGCCGCTGGAGCTGGGAAATGCTTCAGGATGGTATTGGACGCTGAAAATGGGCAGGGTATTATGCCTTATGCCTTCCACCGTCCAGTCATGCAGGTTGCGGTGCGTGACAGTAATATCAAGGCCTGTCAGTGTTTTTTCATCAATTACATAGCCGTGATTTTGGGCTGTGATTTGCACTTTTGTGCTTTCCAGGTCTTTAACCGGTTGGTTTGCGCCGCGATGACCAAACTTAAGTTTGTAGGTGTCTGCGCCCAAGGCAAGAGCAAGAATCTGGTGGCCAAGACAAATGCCAAAAAGCGGCAGCTTACCGATGAGTTTTTTGACAGTTTCAAGAGGCTGTTTAGCATCTTTCGGGTCTCCGGGACCATTAGAGAGCAGCATGCCGCCCGGGTTTAAGGCAAGAATTTCTTCGGCTGTAGTCATCGCCGGTACTACCACTACCTCATAGCCGGCTTTGCTGAGATTTGTGATGATGCTCTGTTTTAAACCAAGATCCAAAACGACTATCCGGGGACCTTCGCCTTCAATCGTATAGTTTGCAGGAGTAGTTACTTCGTTTAACAGATTTTGCCCGGAGATGGTTAACGCACTGCCGGCTCTTTCTATCAGCTCCCGGTCATCAACGTCTTCTGTGGAAATAACTCCGCGCATGGTTCCCGACTGCCGGATTATTCTGGTCAATGCCCGGGTATCGATCCCTGAAAGGGCAAGGATGTTGTTCCGTTTTAGATATGCGGGTAGGGTTTCGGTGGCTCGCCAGTTGCTTGGATGACTGCAGACCTCCCTTACCACAAATCCGCGCAGAAATGGCTGCCTTGACTCAAAGTCGGCAGGGTTAATACCATAGTTGCCGATTAACGGATAGGTCATCGCCAGAATTTGGCCACAGTTTGAAGGGTCCGTCAAGATTTCCTGATAGCCGGTCATGGCAGTGTTAAATATTACCTCGCCTTCACAACTGCCGCTAGCGCCGAAGCCTTCGCCATAAAATATTTCTCCGTTTTCCAGAGCCAAACGTGCAAACATGTTTGTTCCCTCCTGTTTAAATTTCTGCTGCCTTCATCCTAACCCCTCTCCCCCTGGAGGGGGCTAGGATGAAGGCAGACCAAAGGTCAGAGAATTATTTTCATCTTTTTGATGGTGCCGTAGGCCGTATGGGTGTCTACACAATGAAAAAAGCTAACCAGGCAGCAAAAGATCAGCCACTTCGGTTAGCCGGATTACAGATTAAAGACATTTTATAGACACTCATGGGCAAAGCCTCCTTTTTAGCCTCTCAGGACTAAGTTAAAGGTGCTAGATTTTTTATATTCTATCAACTGTTGAATACCTTGTCAAGGTCATGAAATGCGCAACCCTGCCCTCATCTCTCCTTTCAAAAATTCCCCTCCGCTGGAGGGGTGCCCGTCAGGGCGGGGTGGTTTCTTAAAAAGATTGGCTTCCGACCAAGCAAAGAAGGCCGCCCTCCGGTAAAATTTATCTGCTTCTTTTTGGAATAGCCCGGATAAGGCGGCAGGGGGGAGAGGGGAGAAGACAAATTTTTTCTTGTTGAAAAAAATAGTTCCATGGTATAATGATTTGGTTAGAGGGGCGTTCTTTTTGATAACGTTCGCAAAATCAGCAGAGGGGGATTATTGATGCAAGTAAGATTTAAATGGTTGGCATTATGTCTTGTTTTTGTTTTTGCACTTACTACTTTTATCGGTTGTGGCGGCGGGGGTGCAACTCCCACTCCTGCTGAAAATCAAAACCAGACGCCGGCGGTAGAGCAACTGGTAATGGGCACTAACGCTGAGTTTCCTCCGTTCGAGTTTCTAAATGAGAACAACGAATTTGATGGTTTTGATATTGATCTGGCAAAGGAGATAGCTGCTATCCTTGGAAAGGAATTGGTAATCCAGGATATGGCATTTGATGCTTTGATTCCCGCACTGCAGGCTGACCGGTTGGATATGGTGGTTGCCGCCATGACAATTCGCGATGATCGCCGTGAACAAGTTGCTTTTTCCGAGCCATATTTTAATGCCGGACAGGTTGTAGTCGTCAGAGCCGACAATGTGGATATTCAAGGTGTTGAGGATCTGGCGGAAGGCAAGAAAATTGGTGTGCAGCTTGGCACAACCGGTGACTTTAAGGCGCAGGAAATTACCGCAAGTGAAAATATCATTCGTTTTCAGCAAATCGGCTTAGTCTTTGAGGAGCTGGCCACAGGACGGATTGATGCGATTATCATTGATGTTCCGGTAGCAGAGCGCTACACGGAGGTAAGGGAAGGCTTTAAAATTGTCGGTGAAACGCTGACTGAGGAGTTTTTCGGCATCGCCATCAACAAGAATAATCCTGAGCTGCTTGCAGACGTAAATGAGGCGCTGGCAGAAATCAGGGCAAGCGGAAAATACGATGAGCTAATCAGCAAATGGTTTGAGTAATCTCTTGTCTGAGAAAAAGCAAAGCGAATTTTCGCTTTGCTTTTTCTTCGGCTATTAAGACTGTCTTCGCAAAGAAGGGAGCCGGAAAAATTGCAAGGTCTTGAATTTTCCATAGTGCTGCAAAACTGGCGTTATCTTTTTGAGGGCGCCGTAATTACGGTGCAGGTGTCTGCATTTTCGGTGGCGGCGGGCCTGATTATCGGCTCTTTTGTTGGTCTTGCCAGAGTTTCAACAGTTAGGCTGGTGCGTGCAGTTGCCTCCGCTTATGTGGAATTTATCAGAGGAACGCCGCTGCTTGTGCAAATTCTGCTTATCTGGTTTGGCTTGCCATCACTTGGGATTCGTATTGAAAGCCGATTTGTGGGTGGAGTTATTGCTTTATCTATCAACAGCGGCGCCTATGTGGCTGAAATTGTTCGTTCCGGTATTCAGTCAATAGATAAAGGGCAGATGGAAGCAGCGCGTTCTCTGGGAATGAATTACGCTTCCGCCATGCGATTTATTATTTTGCCGCAGGCATTTAGAAGGATTATCCCTCCGTTGGTTAATGAATTTATCATGCTGATCAAAGATTCTTCTTTGCTTGCTTTTATTGGCATGATGGAATTGACTAAGCGCGCCCAAAATATTCAAGCGAGAACATTTAACTATTTTGAACTTTACCTTGCGATTGCCGTCATTTATTTTATGATAACCTTCGCTCTATCGAAAGTGGCTGGTTATATAGAAGGGAGGACGCGCATCCATGATTAAAGTTGTTGATCTGCACAAACGCTTTGGCAGTCTGGAAGTTTTGCGCGGAATCTCTACGGAAATACCGCGCGGGGAAGTAGTCGTTGTTATCGGTGCCAGCGGTTCAGGCAAGAGCACATTTTTGCGCTGCTTAAATTTACTGGAACTGCCCGAACGGGGTGAGATTTATTTAGATGATGTGCAGATTCTCGCTAAAAATACGGATATTAACGTGGTGCGCCAGAATGTAGGGATGGTTTTTCAGCAGTTTAACCTGTTTCCGCATATGTCTGTTCTGCAAAACATTATGCTATCCCCGGTACGAGTGAAGCGGGTGAGTTTTAGTGCGGCCAGAGAGCAGGGGTTGGAACTGTTGCGCAAAGTAGGGCTTTCTGAAAAGGCGGGAGCATATCCAAAACAGCTTTCCGGCGGGCAGCAACAACGGGTTGCCATTGCCCGCGCGCTGGCCATGCAGCCAAAAGTGATGCTTTTTGACGAGCCTACATCGGCGTTGGATCCGGAAATGATCAAAGAAGTGCTGCAAGTCATGAAGCAACTGGCAGAGGAAGGCATGACTATGGTGTTGGTAACTCATGAAATGGGATTTGCCAGAGAGGTAGCCGACCGTGTGATTTTCATCGACGAGGGGCTGATTGTTGAGGAAGGGCTGCCGCAGGCGATTTTTAATAACCCTAAACAAGAGCGGACAAAGACTTTTCTTAGTAAAATTTTGTAGCGGAAGAGAGCATATAAAAAAAGCCCGCAAATGCGGGCTTTTTTTATATGCTTCTTTAGTGCTGCTGCAGACTGCTTAGTCAGTCAGGCTGTCTTTTACGCGCATCAGGCGGGCGCGCGCTTCGTTTGCAGTTGTGTAGACGACAGGATTGTTGACCAGCTTTTGCATAGTGCCGGGATCAAGGAAGGACACGATTACCATGCCGTCTTCTTCTTCACGCACAACCACGTTGCAAGGCAACAGCATGCCGATATCCGGTTCGGCAATGATTGCTTGGTGCGCCAGCACAGGATTGCAGGCGCCTAAAATGCGGTAAGGGCGGAGGTCGACGTTTAGTTTTGTTTTCATGGTCGCCTGTACGTCGATGTCGGTCAAGACGCCAAAGCCTTCGGTTTTGAGTGCGGCGGTAACCTTTTCTACCGCCTGGTCAAAAGGGCCGCTGATTTTAGCACAGAATCCGTATTCACTCATAGGGTTTTTCCTCCTCTATGAAAGATGGAAGACGCCAAGTGTGGAAATCTTTTGAAACTCTCTGTCAAAGACATCAACTAAATCTAGATTCAAGAGATGGCAGACAGCGGCAAGGTAGAAGAGGTGATTGCCCAGTTCCTCTTCAACCGTTTCACGGCATTGTTCGCATAACTCCCCTTTGACGTGGGACTCCATATATTGTTTGCAATCTTTTAAATCAATTTCCGGCGGGCAGGATTGCCTGGATGCGCAAACCGAAAGACAACCACAGTTAGTCACAGCTTTAACGATGGCACGGTTTGCCCTACTGCCTGACTGCTGAAACTTCGACAGGCTGTCTAAGATGCTACGGTGGCGGACCAGTAATTCAGAAACCTTGTTTTGAAACTGGTCTACTACATCATCTTTCACTGTAATCCCCCTCTTAAGCTGCTGATTCATCTTGCATCAATACAATTATAATGACATCAACAAAAGGTTGTCAAGGGTGTGTCAAGGGGACGGGGTTGTTGACACACTGCCAGCTTTATATCAGTGCGATAAGGATATGCTGTTTATGCCAAGTCGAGCCCAGGGAAAAGAGCAATTGCGGCTCAGGGGATGAACCGGGGCATTGTCTGCCGGGCATAAATGTAACTGGCGGATAATGTGTCAACAACCCCGTCCCCTTGACACAGAAAAAATTTTGTGGAGCGTTGACAAGGGTATGCAATTATGATAGAATAACGTTTTTGTTTGACAGCTTGACCCTTCTGTGTTAAAATGGTCTAGTAGGTTAACCTTGGAGGGATACCGATGTTTAATATTGGTGATAAAGTGGTATACCCCATGCACGGAGCCGGAGTGATTGAGGCTATTGAGGAAAAAGAAATCTTGGGGGCATGGAAGAAATATTACATCATGAATATTCCCATCGGGGATATGAAAGTTATGATTCCCCTCGATAATGTGGGGCAAGTTGGTTTGCGTGAAGTTATTGACGGTGATGGCGTAGAGCAGGTTTTCAGTATTTTGCGGGATAATCACAGTAAAATGTCTGCTAATTGGAACAGGCGTTATCGCGCGAATATGGAGAAAATTAAAAGCGGAGATATTTTTAAAGTTGCCGAAGTAGTAAGAAATCTGGCTTTGCGTGAGCAGGAAAAGGGTTTGTCAACCGGTGAACGAAAAATGCTGGACAGCGCTCGGCAAATTCTTGTGTCAGAGTTAATTCTGGCAAAAAACATAAGTGAGCAGGATATGGATGAAATTTTAAGGCAGTTTTTTATTGGTAAGGAAATTATATAGACTTTTTAGAAATGAGTTGCTTGATAAACGCCTATGTGGTAAGGTTTTGTTATGAAAGGTATCATACGAAAAATCTTTTCAGATCATTGGCAAGGCTTTGTTGAAAC
>Ga0208734_100045_pt1 | contig 65772 bp, 55 predicted proteins | sample Subbio2Aug_QV11A_FD_184824 | JGI IMG/M metagenome (GOLD analysis project Ga0208734, IMG submission 184824) | Serpentinite rock and fluid subsurface biosphere microbial communities from McLaughlin Reserve, California, USA - CR12Aug_QV11A (SPAdes) | ecosystem: Environmental > Terrestrial > Deep... | reverse complement strand
TTGCTCCCTGCTTCTCGTTTCTTGCCTCCTGAACCGTTCGACTTGCATGTGTTAGGCACGCCGCCAGCGTTCGTCCTGAGCCAGGATCAAACTCTCCGTAATTTCTATACGAAAAGCTCTTCTCAAAGCTCTCTTTTCCTCTTATCTCTTAATTAATGTTCATTAAAATGTTCATTAATTAAATTAAACGAGGTCTTACTTCTTAACTTCTATGCTGATAACTAACCAAAAGACTTTTGGCCTCTCGCCTACCATCAGCACTTCTGTCAGGCATGTGCTTATTATCACCACTGTTCAGTTTTCAAAGACCTGCTTTTTCTGCCTTGTCTCCTGACCTCAGGCTCTTATCCGCCCCGGCCAGCCTCTCTTTAGGCGACGTCTCCTATACTACCACGCCTGCCTCTTTTGTGTCAACTGCCTTTTTCTTCCCTCCTCACCAGCTTCCATATAACTGGCGAGTGACACTCCGATAATATACCATGCTCCCCTCAAGTATGTCAACTGGTTTCTTCTCAAATCTTTTTCCAATCTTCCTCCTGCTTAATAGGGAGCAAAAAATACTATACCACAGGATATGAATATAGTCAACAGCAGATGCCGCCGTGTAAAAAATCTGTGCAAAAGTTCGCCTGAACTATTCCGGCTTGTGTGACCATCTGTGGCGGGCGGCTCGTCATCATCTTGAAAAATATAAGCGCCCCACCTTCTTCCGGTCAAGGGGAGGGTGGGGCGGAGTAATTTAAAGGATAAAAGAGAGAGGCAGATGCTATTCTATTGTAGGCGAAGGCCCGCTGGCGGCTGAAGTCTGGTCCGGTTTGGCAACTAATCCTAGTTTGTTTATGCTTTCCAGGATCAACCTTAAACAATAAACCCCCAAACCTAATGGGATCAGCGCTCTTATCGGCCAGGTCAAATAAAGCCCCGGTGCCATCGTCGTATCGCCGAGGTAAAATGCCCGGATGGCTCCCAGAGTAGTCTGCCAGACTAAGAGCGCCAGTACAATTATCTCCAGCAGGGTATAAACCAAGTTTACTTTCAGCGCTTTCTTGGGTTTCAATTTTGAAATAAAAAGCATCATTTTAATTTGACCATCGTCTTTCTGGAGTGAGGAGAGGGCAAGATAGGTTGTTCCTATCATCAAAAGCCCGGTCAGCGTAAAGGTGTCGTCAAAGATGGCTGGCATGCCAACGCGTGTCAGGATTTCAGATAGCATCACGACCGCCATGAAGGTTGCCGATGCAACACCAAGGTAAGTGCATATTGATTCGATATAACCAAGCGTTTTTATCCTAATCACCTCTTTATGTAATTGGTGCTTTAAACTACCCGTAAAGAAGACGAAGAGAGACCGGGAATTTTGCAAGAGTTACATCATCTTTGCCGGCAGATACAATGACAGGATCGGGAAGGCAATCAATATAAATAAGGTTATAAAATCTAAGACTAAAAAGCGCGCGGATCCCCTGAAAACAGTATCGAGGGGAACCTCTTTCGGCATGATACCGCCTATAATAAAGCAGTTGATGCCCACAGGAGGGGTAATCATACCCATTTCTATTGTTTTAATGACCAGGATACCAAACCAGATGGGATGAATGCCCAGCATCTCTATTGTCGGATAGACTATTGGCACAGCGATCATCAAGAGGGCCAGCGGCGGAATGAAACACCCCAGAACCATGAATATCAGGAGAATACAAAGCAGGATACCTGTTTCCGGCAGTGGCAAAGCGAGCATCCACTCTGTAAACACATAGGGTAGCCTGCTGTGGGCAAGAAAACGGACAAAAAACATGGAGCCGAGGTAGATAATAAAAATGGAGGCTGTTGTCTTAACCGTGTCCAGGACGCTGTCGCGCAGTTTGGAGGCGGTTACTGAGCGGTTCAGCAGCCCCAGCAGGATCACCGCAAAAACGCCGGCTGCTCCGGCTTCGTTGGGGGTAAAGATGCCTAAATAAATACCTCCGATGATCAGAACTATGACCAGTCCGGTAGGCCAGGCCCTGGATGTAATTTTCAGCTCTCCCCAAAAATTTTCTCTGACGACAGGTCTGGTAGGCGGGACCTTATCCGGGTTTTTCAGGGCCCAAACGTACATATAGCCAAAATAGATGGCTGCTGAAATTATGCCGGGAATTATCGCCGCTATGAAGAGTTCCCCGATCGACTGGAAAGTAAGGAAACCGTAAATAACGAGGTGCGCGCTGGGCGGGATCAGCGAGGCAAAAGTGCTGGAGGCAGCAATGGTGCCGGCCGAAACACTCTTATCATAACCGGCTTTAACCATTGCGGGGAGAGCCATCTTGCCTATGACAGCCGATGAGGCCATCCCGGAACCGCTGATCGCCGCAAAGATGGCGGAAACCGTGATCACAGTCATCAACATTCCGCCCTTTAAAGAAGAAAGATATCTTTGCGCCGCATTGAACAGCTCCCGGCTGAAACCAAATTGGTGGAACAGTTCGCCCATTAAAATAAATAAAGGTATTACAGCAAGCCCGTACCTTGCCAGATCATTATAGGGCAGGTTTCTTATGGAAACAAGAGCCAGCTCAAGGTCTCTGATGATAATAATGCCAACTAAACTGACAATAGTTAAAGCCAACCAGACTTTCATGCCTAAGACAACAAGCGCAATCAGAACTACAATGCCGAGCAGTCCAATAAAAACCGGGTCCATCTGACCATTCCTTTCAGTTTAAATTAGTTGCTTCAGTTATAGAGCTAATATGCATGACCCAACACTTTGGAAGAAACTTTGGCTAAACAGCAGTGCACCCTTTTTACGCTATACTACAAGCGGGACAAGGGAAAGCACCCTTGTCCCGCTAGTCCTGCTCTGATCCTGCTACCGCCGTTCTGGCCACCATTTTGCCGCCCATGGGTCATTAGCTTCGTGCTTCCTGACCAGCTCGACCCAAAGATCGAATATTTTCCGCGCCTCTACGTAACCATCATTTTCCATTTCTACAATCCAATCTTCCCATGTTGCTTTAGCCAATTCCTGGAGACGGGCTATTTCATTATCCGGAAGCCGGGTGACCTTGACACCGGCTGCCTCAAAGGTTTTTTTAGTAGCCATATTGATCTCATGATAAACTTCAAAATTGGTTGTAACGGCTTCTTGCGAAACTTCCAGCATGATCTGCTGGATATCTGCCGGAAGCGCGTTCCAGGTATCCAGGTTCATAGTGACTAAACCAAAGAAGAAACCCAGGTTTCCCGACAGGGTAAGGTTTGGAGCAAGTTCATGAATTTTGCGCTCTGCGAAGGTATCGACAGGGAAAACAGCGCCATCGACAATGCCCCGCTCTATAGACGTATAGACATCCGGCCCTGGTATAGCGCTTACCTTGGCGCCAAGCTTATTCAGCATGACCGCCGCCGAGCCGATAGCCCTGATCGGGAAGCCGCGCAAATTATCAATACTGGTGATGGGTCTTTCAGTCATCATCTCAAAAGCATCCATGGAGCCAGGGAAAAGCAGTTTTTGATTCCATCTCTCTTCCAGCTCGGCAATCATTGACGGATGCTTGGCCAGTTCGACCAGGGCCATATTGTGCGCATAGATACTGTCAGTGATACCGGGCAGCAAGGCAACTGACCAGAGAGGAATTTTCCCCGGGGTATGCGTGGGAGAAACCATCCCCATGTCGAACACCCCTTGTTGAATATTGTCAGGCTGTTCCTCCCAGTCACCCATCGGGCCACCCGTTATTATTTCAACTTCGACACGGCCGTTGGTGCGTACAGGGACCTCTTTTTGAAAATATTCCATCCCTTTTTTGAAGGTCAGAATTGTAGATGGGTCATGAATCGTTATCTTGATCACTTCAGGTTTTGCCGGCTGCGGGCCAGTCGCCGGCGCTTGACAACCGGTGGTAAAAAAGGCTAAAGAAAAAACCAACAATCCTATCAGCAGTAAAATTCCTGGTTTCTTATCCATTTAAATACCCTCCAATTCAGTAAAGTGGGAAAATAGCGCCACTTGGGGGCAGTTATATTTCTTTCATAGCCTTGATGATCTCCCGGCAGAAATCAGGCAGGTCTTCCGGAACGCGTGAAGTGATCACATGGCCGTCTCTTACAACTGCTTCATTGACATACACTGCTCCGGCATTAACCACGTCATCAACGATGGCTGGGAAGCAAGTAGCTTTGCGTCCTTTCAAAGCACGGACAGAGCAAAGCATCCAGGGACCATGGCAGATGGCGGCGGTAATCTTCCCTTGTTGATAGCAATCTTCTAGAAATTTCAACAACTCTGGCGAGCGGCGCATCCGGTCCGGCGCCCAGCCTCCGGGCACAACCACTGCATCAAACTGCTCCGCCTTTGCATCTTTGGCTGCCAGGGTAGCACTCGCCGGAAAGCCGTACTTGCTCTTGTAGACCTGAACAAGAGGAGCAACCGCCGTTACCGACGCTCCCTCTTCTTTTAAGCGAAAATAAGGGTACCAGAACTCAGGATCTTCGTACAGGTCCTCCAGCAAGATAGCCACTTTTTTCCCTTTTAATTCCATTACAACGGACACCTCTTTCAATTTTTTATCTTACATTTGAAATTTACCCGCCTATTGCAATTTTTCTGTTATTGTACTGAGCAGAAGATACTTCACCTCCATCTCTTCGAGGCCTGGGTCTATGTTTTTACTGTCATTTTAACCATGACCCAAGCTGGCATGTTCTGCTATGCAGAACTAGGTTCTAATAATATTTAATTCTACAAAAGGTAAGTTTTCCCTTCTTTAATTTCAAAAAAATTGTATGGCGAATTTGTCTTATTAATAGAAGATTGTTTGCGATGGCGATATTAAAAAAATTCTGGAGGCCATGAAAGAAGTTTGATTACGCAACAGCTTTTTTTGAATGATAAAAGCCGCCGAACCCTTATTGCCAAAGGGCTCAGCGGCTATTATTACTGTGGTTGCCGCAAAGGCCAGATTATTTAGATGAAGTCTGCAAGTAGCCCAGTTCACAGGAAATTTTTTGGCTGACATCCAACAGCGCCTGAGAGATGCGCACAAGCAAAACTTCTGTCAGCCGTTCTGTCGGCATGGAAATGCTGATAGACCCTGCCACACGGGCTTTAAAGTCCATCAAGGGGACAGCCACACAGGTCAGCCCGTCCTCATATTCTTCATGATCAATAGCATAGCCTTTTCTTCTTATCTCTTTTAAGTGCTCATTAAACAAGAAAGGATCGGTGATTGTTTTTTTGGTATAAGGCGGCAATCCCTTTTCCTTTATAATTTGTTCAGCTTCTCTTGGCGGAAGGAAAGCCAAGACAGCTTTGCCAGCTCCGGAACAGTGAGGTGGAGAAATCAGACCTCTGGGTCTCGTCGTTACCTGCCTGGGGCTCTCTTTTCTATCTATGCAAATTACATTTCCATTGTCATATATAAACAGGTTCACTGTTTCGCTGAATAGCTCCTGCAGCTCTTTTAAATACGGCTTTGCCGAGCTGACTATGTCGAGCTGGTTGACGGCAATACTCCCCATAAAAAACAGCCTCATCCCCAGCCGGTACTTGCCGTTTTCCGGATTTCTGCGCACCAAATCTTCTTCCTGTAATGTTTTAAGAAACCGGAAAACTGTACTTTTATAGAGCCCCAGTTTTTTGCTCAGCTCTACAACGCCTAACTCCGGCTCTTCGTTGGAAAAAGCAGCAAGTATTTTTGTCGCTTTTTGGATAGATTTAATGAGGCTATCTTTTTCTGCTTCAGGTGCCAATGAGAATACCCTCAATTCTTGCGTAAAATCTTAATTTTATAAAGCTTATTACAATAGCCTTTTTGTGTCAAGGCCAATTAAGTGGAGTATTCGCACCAGCCCTTGAAATATTTAATTTTACTTCATGACAAAATTCATGCCTCAGCATTTGCCGCAAGACCAGCCTGATATTATGAGCTAATAGCAGCTGCAAAGATCATGGATTTAAGCTGATTTTGCTTTTTCCTTCTGCTCATTTTTTTTCCGATCAATTTTTTCAATTAATATCGCACAGTCAGGGCAAACCAATTGGCACATACCGCAAGCGATACAGTCTTTGCCGTGACCAGGCTCAACAGTAGGAGTGCCGTATGCTCCCAGTTCATCCGACCAGCCAATAGTATTAACAGGACACTTTTCGATACATAACCCGCAGCCCTTGCATAAACCCGGAAACACATGAAAAATTGCCTTGCCGTTTGAAAAGCTGATGGGCTTAAATACTACCGCCATGATTTTTCCCTCCTTCAGTGTCATCCCTCGATCGCAAGATTGAGTGCAAGGCTAGATCAGGCCTTGAACCAATTCAGCACCCCGCTCCAGGGCTTTATAATTAAGCTCCCGCAAACTGGGATCCTGCTCAAACTTGTAGCCTAATTTGGCCTCCAGCGCAGCCTTGGCTTTTTCCAGACTGACCACCTGGGTGGCACCAATTACCGCTCCCATGATTACCACATTAAATACCCGGGGATGCAGCTCTTCTTTGGCCACCTTGATGGCGGGAATAGCCAAGACTTTCCCGGCATTCCTGGGCAGGGCGTCTTCTACTCCTTTGATGTTGGCGTCATATACAAATACCGTTTGCGGGCCTACATATTTTCTGGTGCGGTAAACTGCCCGGTCGCTGAGGGCAATCACAATATCGGCAGTCTTGAATTTAGGTGATCCGATGCTGTCCTCCGCTATCTGGACATACGCAACAGAAACCCCTCCTCGTTGTTCGGGACCGAAATTGGGAATATAAAGAGACTCAAAGCCTTCTTCATAGGCCGCTTCGGATAAAATATTTGCCACGGATTGAACCCCCTGGCCACCTTCACCGGCAATAGTAATTTTTGCTCCCTTGGCCATGGTTAACCCTCCTTCTTTTCGCCAGGCACTTTCAATTCGCCCACTTTAAAGAACCTGGGCATTTCTTCTTCCACCATCCGCCATGTTTCCTTGGCGTTGGTAGCCCAGTTGGTTGGACACAAGGAAAGAGCCTCCACAAAGGAAAATCCTCTGCCTGCTATCTGGTTTTCCAGCGCTTTTTTGATGAAGCGCTTTAACTGCCGGACATCAGCTACCGTACCTCTTGCCACATAAGCGCCTTCCGAGGTAATGGCCGCCACCATTTCTGGTCCCTGGGCAGGATTTCCTGTAGCTTCAACATCCCTTCCGTAAGGAGATGTCTCGGTCTTTTGGCCCGGGAGAGTAGTTGGAGCCATTTGGCCGCCGGTCATTGCGTATTGAATATTATTGACCAGGATTACAGTTACCCTGTCATTTCGCATCGCTGTATTCACCAAGTGCTGGGAGCCGATTGCGTAGCCGCCGCCATCTCCCATGTAGGCAATGGTGATGACCTCGGGTTTGGCTCTCTTGATCCCGACCATTATTGGAACGGTACGCCCATGGTGAGTCTGAACGGAATCGAGGTTAAAAAGATCCCACGCCAGCAAAGAGCATCCAATATCACATCCGAGCATTGCCTTTTCCTGGATGCCAAGTTCCGTAATCGCCTCTCCCAGCGCCTTGAGCACCAGGGGATGCCCGCACCCAGGGCAGAATTTATGGGGTTTGGTTTCCGTTCTCCATACCGCTGGCATTTGGGGTTGAACAGACATTTGGGAACCTCCTTTCCTGCTAAAAAAGCTTTTTCGCCTCAGCCACTATTTCTTCAACAGTAATGCCTTCACCCGGCTTAAGGTAGGACAAGATCGGTGTCGTACATCCATAAATACCATCTGTCACCAGCTTTTTGAACTGGCCGTAAGAAGATTCAATCAGCAGAACATGCCGGGCCTTGTCCGCTGCAGCTTTCAACTCAACCCCCGGAAACGGCCTCAGGGTGATGGGGCGGAAATGACCCACCTGATAACCCTGTTGGCGCAGAACCTTAACAGCGCCCTGAGCAGCCCGGGATACAATCCCGTGCGCCACCAGAAGCACCTTTGCATCCCCAGTTTCGAACTGTTCATATTCCACCACTTCCGGGGAAATTTTTTCGTAGGCAGCACCAATTTGGCGAACCGCTTCCAACAATTCATCTTCCATATTATAGGTATTGCGCAAATGAGCTGGGTCCCGGTCAATTCCCGGTGTTCCCGGATTGCCCATGTATGGTTCAGCTTTAACCATCTCAATTCCCCTGAGCTCAGGGTCATAGATGACAAAAGGCTCCCGCATTTTAGCCTGATAGCCATCTCCCAGCACAAAAGTGGGGAACCTATATTTCCAAGCAGTGTTAAAAGCCTTAATTGTATAATCAAAAAGGTCCTGTTGACCCGAGGTTGAGTATACAATGCGGAAGCCTTCTCCGTTTCCTCCGTAGCAGGTCATGGTAACCTCTTGCTGAGAGTAGATAACGGTAGCTGTAGAAGGGCCTCCTCGCTGAGTTACAACCATTACTGTAGGCAGTCGCATCATTTCAGCCATGGACATGGGCTCCTGCATCAGGGTGTTGCCCGGCCCGGCGCTGCCAGTAAAAGCCTTAACCCCTGCCAAAACCCCGCCAATGGTAGTAAAGCCAGCCGAGATCTCATCCTCAGTCTGCAAAAACTTCCGTCCATACATCGGCGCCAACCTGGTCCAATAATGCATGATTTCGTTTTGGGGAGTAATTGGGTAGCCATACATAATCTGTGCGCCAGCCGCCAGGGCAGCCCAGGCAACTGCTTCATTCCCCGTCATAAAAACTCTTTGTTCTCCTTGGATTGGCTTGTCCGTCATAAACCGTACCTCCCGCAGTATTACTAAGGATTTTCTCCCCCTACCAAAAAGCTCCCGGCATATAGCGCCGCAACACAAAAACCGGGTTGCCCCTTTCATCAATCCTTCCAACAGCCGGAGCCAATTTTTCTTCGACAGATGTAAAGATTACGGGCAGGCCCAGCCTGGCTGCCGCATCGGAAACAACAGCAGCCCCACGCTGAACAGTTCCCACATCTGTATCATCCCCCAGATGGGTATTGTTAATTAAACCGTCTACCCTCCCAAGGGATTTAATATACTCCACAATTCTCTCCTCAGTTCCGGTAACCGGGCGGGAAATATTTGCAACCGCATAAACCCTCAACTCTTTAACCTCTTGATACCCATGCAAGAGGTTTAGGGAACGGGCCCCTTTAACACCATAGCCGATGTCCAGGATAATGTCTCCGGGATTGCGCAGGACCCACCTTGCCTCAGGGAGAATCACTGTTCCGGCCTCGCCAAGGCCTGTTGCTTTAGTGGCATCCCAGGCGATTACCTTCAGGCCTTTTGCTTCTAAAACCTTCTTAATTGGCCGCAAAGTGTAAAATGGTTCAACCAGATCAAGATCAGCAATGGTAACCTGGCGGCCTTTTGCCGCTAGAAACAAGGCGCGGTTAATCGCCACTTCGCTTTTGCCGCTGGCATATTCCCCAACATAAGCCTCTACAACTCTTTGCTCTTTGGCTGGATAAATATTAGCCACCTCGCCCGCAGGCATGAAAATGTCTGCAATTAGTATCCCGCAGAATGCTTAAAAAAATAAAAAAATTTCTGTTGCCGTCCTGTTTCAAGTTTAGGCGGCGCCTGTCTCTTGTCTATTATCTATTTCTCGAAGAGCCAATTGACATCCCTATCTAGTACTATAAATCAACTCCACTCGCTCGTCAAGGATGAGAGGCGAAAACTTTTCGCTCTAAATTGCCTTATCCAATCAGTGCTCTTAAAATCAATAGAAGGATTACTCCCGGAATGCCCAAGAAACCTGCAACCAGTATGGTGACCAAATTTAAAGGAAGATATAGTCCGATTGCGCCTCCGATTAAATTTGCCAGCCAAAGCAGGACAATGCCCACCAATGAGTTATAAAGCAAGCGAAAAAACAGCCTGAAGGGTTTTAACATAAACTTTCCGGCCAGTACAATCACCAGCACCAGTAGTCCCAAGGCAATATAAATCTGATAATCTTCCATTTTATCGCCATCCTCCTTATTCTTTTGCTGGGTTTTGGATGCGGACTGCCGCAGGCGGGCTGAAGATTAGAATCAGTTAATCGATGCCGGGCATTGATTCAGCTGTTTTGAGCCTGACGCATCTGCCTCAACAAATAATTATAATGTTTTTCATAAGCTGAGATTAAATGGATTGCGGTATCAACCAGATCCGGGTCGGTAACTTCATTGAAAAACCTGTGGGCCATCTCCCATTCCCGATGGGAATGCCTGGCCAGTTCGGCAATCGCCGGTTCTTGTTTTTTCAGGCCGATCCGGTGCCTGTCACGCCGAAAGTACTGCCAGACTAAGCGCCATAGACCTGCTGCCAACGTGCCCCCCAAAACATTTAACCACCGGGCCATACTCAACCCTCGCCTCCCTGCTGTTCATTGTTTGTTACTAAAACATATGATGAGGAAGGACAGGTTATTATTATTTGTAAAGCTTTAAGTTTGAAGCTTTAACAGTCGGGCAGGCGGGATCATATAATATACTGTCGTAACTGAATGGAATTATTTATTATTATCATCTTTGGCGGGTTATAGAAACCTTCGGGGTGGTTGTTCTCCGACCTTGATCAGGGCTTAGGCCCGTTAATATAGATTAAAAATTAAAAAAATAAGTGCGGCTTAACGCCATACGGTCGGGGGACGACCCCGCCGGGGTAATCTCCCTTTTGGCATTCTTTTGTCGGGCTGGACAGGGTGATTAGCTGGAATAGATTACAGCAATCTGACAGTTCACAATTTTTTTGCGAGATAATGGCTATGAAAAAAGGAACGCTTAAAGCGTCCCCCATTTATCCAATTTCTCTTCTTCCTTCAAGGGCCCGGGCGAGAGTAAGTTCATCGGCGTAATCCAGGTCTCCGCCGACAGGGATCCCATAAGCTATTCTGGTAACTTTTATCCCGGCAGGTTTGATCAGTTTAGCCAAATACAACGCCGTAGCCTCCCCCTCCACATCAGGATTAGTGGCAATAATCAGTTCCTGTACTGGCTTTCTTACCACCCGCTCCAATAGCTGGCGAATGGTCAGCTGATCAGGCCCTATTCCATCTATAGGTGAGATGGCCCCGTGGAGCACGTGATAAAGACCCTTATACTCCCGTGTCTTTTCTAGCGCCACCACATCTTTGGGGTCTTCCACCACACAGATCACCGTGTGATCTCTGGCAGCATCACTGCACAGGCGGCAGGGATCCCTGTCCGTCAGGTTACCGCACTCCTTGCAGCGGCAAACTGTTTCCTTGCAGTCTAAGATAGCCATAGCCAGATCCCTGGCCTCTTCTCCGGAAGCATTCAGCAAATAAAAGGCCAGCCGCTGGGCTGTTTTGGGCCCGACACCCGGCAGCTTGTTTAAAGCCGTTATCAATCTGGCGACAGGCTCGGCGTAGTACAGCAAGACAGGTTCCTCCTAGAAGAGACCGGGCATCTTGATGCCCCCGGTTATTTTAGCCATTTCGGAATTAACCATTTCCTGCGCCTTGCGCAGAGCTTCGTTAACCGCGGCAACTACCATATCCTCCAGCATTTCAACATCCCCGGGGTCTACAGCCTCCGGCTTTATTTTTATACTGATAATTTCCATCTTGCCGCTGGCAATCACTTGAATAACACCGCCGCCAACGGTAGTTTCAACCTGTCTTTCTGCCAGTTCCTCCTGTAATTTGGCCATTTGGGCCTGCATTTGCTGTACCTGTTTCATCATCTTGTTCATATTGCCTAGATTCATGGCCTTACCTCCTCAATTTTTAATTATCGCCCCGCCTGATCAAACACTTCCGCTACTAAATCAAAAATACCTTCCCCTGGCTCAGGCTCCGGTTTCTTAGCCGCCGGGGGCTCAGGCACAGCCTGCATCCGGCACTTGACCCTGACAGGATGTCCTGCAACATTTTGCATGACTTGTTCCACAACCTGCCGGTTCTCGGCCTGCTCGATTCTCTCTTTATGAAAAGTATGCCCGGTTTTAAAACCAAGGACCACCTCGCCAGTATATTCTTCGACCAGTTCTGCCTCCACCAGAAAGGCATAAGTGGTGATTTTTGCTTTCTTAACTCCTTCCAAGATCTCGCCCCAGCGGCTCTTCAAGTTGCCGGATATTGCGCTGTCGGCTGCAGGCTTTGCTGCCAATGCCCGGCCCGCCTCCGGCGTTTTAACCGGCGGCCTGTTTGTAGTTCCTCCTGGCCAGCCAAGCCTTAAATCATTTAATTGCTGCTCTAATGATGAAATACGTTCAGCCATTGCTTTAATGTCAACCCGCCCAGTGCCTTCTGCTACCTTGAGCAAGGTTGTCTCCAACAATACCCTCGGATAGGCACTCCACTTCATTTCTCCTTCAATCCGGCACAGTTCGTCAATGATCCCCACCAGGTGGTCCAGGCTAAATTTCTCTGCCAGATCATGCCCCCGGGTTATTTCAATGGGGAAAGTTAAAAGATGCTCGTCTTTGCACAGTTTAAACATCAGCACATCCCTGAACAAACCGGCCAGGTCTCCCGCCATCCGCCGCACATCTTTTCCTGCAGCCATCCCGCCGTCTATTAAAAGGAGAATCCGGGAAAAATCTTTTTGCAAAACGGCAGCAGCCAGCTCAATGAGGAGCTCTGCATCGACAACACCAAGCATCTCCCTGACATCAAAAAGGCTGACCTCCTGTCCGGCATAAGTAAGGCACTGGTCCAAAAGGCTTAAGGCATCCCGCATCCCTCCGCCAGCCATCCGCGCCAAAAACCTGATCGCCTCGGGATGCACCTTGGCACCGTTAGCTGCTGCTACCTCCCTCAGCCTTTCTTCCATTTCTTCCCCATTCAGTCGCCTGAAATCCAGTCGTTGGCAGCGGGACAAAATGGTAAGCGGCAGTCTTTGCGGCTCGGTAGTAGCAAGAATAAACACCGCATGGGGCGGAGGCTCCTCAAGGGTTTTCAAAAGGGCGTTAAAAGCCTCGGCAGTTAACATATGTACCTCGTCAATAATGTATACCCTGTACCTGCTTGTGGCAGGAGCCAGTTTAACCTTTTCCCGCAAGTCTCTAATCTCATCAATCCCCCGGTTGGAAGCAGCGTCTATCTCTAAAACGTCTAAAGAGGTGCCGGCAGATATTTGCTCGCAGCAGATACAGCGGTTACATGGCTCTCCCTGTTGCGGATGCTGACAGTTGACTGCTTTAGCCAATATCTTGGCGATACTGGTTTTACCTGTGCCCCGCGGTCCGGCAAACAGGTACGCGTGACCGAAGCGATGAGCTGTTAAGGCATTCCGCAGGGTCCGGACGACATGCCCTTGACCTACAACTTCCTTGAAGACCTGCGGCCTCCACTGCCTGTAAAGAGCCAAATAGCCCATAGATAACTACACCCCCGGTAAAGTAAGTTCGCCGCAACAAGTTACTATCCTTCAACAGCGAAAATTCAATAGTGAAAAAAGACCGCCAGGACAACCTGTTGGTCTTTTAAAAAATTATGACCGTGCACCCACCTTTGAACAATGACTTCCGGGCGATACCGGTACAGCCGGCTCTAATCAGGCGCCCCCGCGGCACACAAGAGGATTCACTTACCGCTGCTTCCTTCCGGACCTGACGGGGTTCATGAGTTCCTGTTGCGCAGGACCCAACTTTCCTCGCTACTTATACCGGCCGGTCCCCACAAACCAAGCCCTGGGGTGGGAATTCAACCCCGCTACAGCGGTTTGCGGGTGCAGGGCACCGCTACCTCCCCATCTAGCACGGCCAAGATTTAATTCTGATTCATCTGTTACTAGCTAATAATTAAATGGCGGAGAGAGCGGGATTCGAACCCGCGAGACGCTTAATCACGTCTACTCGCTTTCCAGGCGAGCGCCTTCGACCAGCTCAGCCATCTCTCCGCAGCTGGAAGCATGGGGACGGTTCTCTTGCTTCCTTAAGTTAACACAATCCGGGTAAAAGCTAGCATCGGGCAAAGGTTTTGGAAGCAGAAGAACCGTCCCCATGCTTCTGGAAGCAGAAGAACCGTCCCCATGCTTCCACCACCCTTGCTCACCGTGGCTAGATTATTATACATTTATCTCTTTATTCACGCAAGCATTTCTAAGCCGCGCGCATTTAAAATTACTGGTTCATTTACCAGGGGAATCAGGTGAACCGTCCCTGTGCTTCACCCAGGTATCTTTTAAGGATACAATCCGGTTAAATATTCGGCTTTCTCCTGAAGCAGCATCCAGACAGAAATAACCCTGTCTAAGAAACTGGAATGTGTCCCCCGGCTTCGCACCTGCCAGGCCCGGTTCCACCAGGCAGCCGGCAAGTCTTTCTAATGAATTGGGATTAATATTGGCAGTAAAATCCTTGCCCTCTTCCACATCTTCGGGGTTATCTACCTGAAAAAGGTGGTCATACAGGTGGGCTTCTGCAGCAAGTGCGTGAGCCGCCGATACCCAGTGGGTAGTCACCTTGACCTTGCGGCCGCTTGTGTCTGATCCGCTTTTGGTCGCCGGATCGTAAACACAGCGCAATTCCAATATTTCGCCGGTGTTATCGTCTTTAATTACCCGCTCGCATTTAATGATATAGGCATGTTTCAACCTGATCTCCCCCCCAGGGGAGAGACGAAAATATTTCTTCGGGGGATCCTCCATAAAGTCATCCTGTTCAATATAAAGCACTTTGGAAAAAGGAATTTTTCGTGTTCCCATTTCCGGGTTCTCCGGATTGTTTTCAGCCTGCAGCCATTCCACCTGATCCGCGGGGTAATTTTCCAGCACAACCTTTAGGGGACGCAATACCGCCATCACGCGGAGAGCTTTTTTATTCAGGTCCTCTCGAATACAGTGCTCCAACAGGGCAATGTCTACAACACTGTCGGCCTTAGCCACCCCGATGCGGTCGCAAAAATCCCGGATAGCCTGAGGGGTATAGCCTCTCCTGCGCAATCCTGAAATAGTAGGCATCCGGGGGTCATCCCATCCGTTAACATGCCCCTGTTCAACCAAAAGCCTCAGTTTCCTTTTGCTCATCACGGTACGGGTAAGGTTAAGCCTGGCAAATTCGATCTGCTCGGGTCGCCCGTCTGCTTCCTTGGCATAATCCACGTTGTCCAATGCCCAGTCATAGAGGGGCCGATGGTCGGCAAACTCCAGGGTACAGATGGAATGGGTAATCCTTTCCAGCGCGTCCGAAAGAGGATGAGCGTAATCGTACATGGGATAAATACACCACTGGTCGCCGGTCCTGTGATGGTGGGCCCGCAATATCCGGTACAAGACCGGATCCCGCATATTTAAATTGGGTGAGGCCATATCAATTTTTGCCCGCAAGACCCTGGAGCCATCGGGAAATTCCCCGGCCCGCATCCTCTCGAACAGATCCAAATTTTCTGCGACCGAACGATCCCGAAAAGGGCTGTTTTTCCCCGGTTCGGTCAGCGAGCCCCGGTATTCCTTAATTTCCCGGGGACTCAAGTCGTCCACGTAAGCCTTGCCCGCTTTGATTAATTGCACCGCATATTGATACATCAGCTCAAAATAGTCCGAGGCATAAAACAAGCGATCCTCCCAGTCAAAACCCAGCCAGCGGACATCTTTAATGATGGATTCGACAAACTCAATTTCCTCTTTGCTTGGGTTTGTGTCATCAAACCGCAGGTTGCAAAGGCCCCCGTTCCTGGCTGCCAGACCGAAGTTAAGACAGATCGACTTGGCATGTCCAATGTGTAAATAGCCGTTGGGTTCAGGTGGAAACCGGGTATGTACTCTACCGTCATTTTTGTTTTGTTCCAGATCTTTCTTAATTATTTCCTGGATAAAGTTAGCCGGGACTTCCGCATTCGCCAAAGAGGCGGCGGCTCCCAGTTCCACGTTAAAAACATGTTCTGTGCCGTTTGCCATCAAGTTCACAACTCCTTCCCGCTTTTTATTGCAACTTACCCTCCGGCAGCGTACTAAAGAGCAGCTTGGCCACATTTTTTCAAAGGTTGGTTTACTTCCACATTCTACCCAAAAATCCTGCCAAAATGTCACTAATGCTGTTTTTTCAGGAAAAAAGCGGTTACCTGGCTTGATTTGCCAGGAAAATTTGCGAAATTTTAAATTGCGCTCCGTACTGTAATGAGTTATAACCTAACTTTTACACCAAGCCCACGGAAAAAAAGGCCGCGAACCCTTGGTATAAGGGCGATAGCGGCCTTAGTATTTTGTCATAAAGATGTAGAGTAACGCCTTATTTTTTGACTTGCCCCAAAATTTTTTTTATCTCCAAAAGACGGAGCCTTTTGTTAGTAAAATCAATACCCAGCGCTTCCCCGATAGCGTCAGAAATCTCACTTCTGTAATCAAACAAGAAGATATTCTCATGTTCATTAGAACAGGATATATTATTTAAACACTCAACAATCCTCTCAGCAGAGAATAGTTTGCCGGTTTTCTTTTGCATGATCCGCATTATAGTAAGAGCGATGAAACAAGTCAAAAAGTGAGCATTAATATGATCTATAAGAGACACATATACCGGACGTGTTTCTAATACCCCCTTAGCCACACGAAAAGTCTCCTCAATCTCCCATAGGCCCCGGTAAGTATCAATCACCTCCAGATCAGACATCTCCAATTCACTTGTGACAATCGCGTAGTACCCGTCATACCTTTCCTCCTCAGCGACTCTTGCCAAATCCAAGACCGGACGCTCCTTAACATCAAGGATTTCACCGGTATTTTCATCGAACTTAAGGTTTTTCACATACTTGGCCGCACCGTAAGAAGTAGCCTTCGAGTATTTTTGGGGATTAGCCGCCAGGTCATGAGCCTTTTTTAAAACCTCCTCCCGCTCCGCCTTAGCCTTTAAAGCATATTTTCTCCCCCAAAAAACCACCTGCTTTTCATACACCGTTTTTTTTACTTTCTTCCCACTTGAGAGCGTAACATTGATCTCCCGGGCAATTCTCCTGCTTTTAACCTTAAAGTCCGAATCTTCATCAGCTGGCTTGCCGTCTTTATCTACATAGCCTTCATCAGAGAGAACAAACTCCTTAAAAGCCTTAGTACCACCCCTGACCGAAAAACTGAACACATAACCATTAAAGTTTCTCCCTTTCTCCTTGCCTTGCAGATAAAAAATATTATCTCCCGTAATAATCCCCATATCAGCAACAACAATAATCCTGCCAGTATCATAATTTCGCCTTACCTCACCTATGACCGGCCTAAACGTCTCCTTATCCAGTGTATTACCCGGAAACAGCTCATAACAAAGGGGTATTCCATCAGCATCTATCGCAAGCCCCATCTGCACAATGGGATCGTGGCGCTTTTCCTTTGAAGGTCCAAGCTTACGAAATTCGTCCGCTTCATCAATCTCAAAATAGAAATTCGTGACATCGTAATAGATAGTTTTAGTATTACGCCCATATTTAAGAGTGATCTGAGAATTTAAATACCTTTGGAATTCCGTCGCAATCTTAGAAAAATGCGAAAGACAACGGTAAACATCCGCCAAAGAAAAACTAAAGCGTTCAAAATACCGATCCTTTTCCTCGAAAGCCTTCTTCTTGGAGCCAGGACTAAGCAGTCTCGATATTAAAAGCATAATCATAATAGAATTAGGATTGTACTCAAAGTTTTCATGCCTCGACTTATTCTTAAAAAAATCATCCAGACCAAGTTCGTGGTAAATCTTTAAGATTGCAGCATACCCGAAGTTTTTTCTGTTTTTGGTATTGGGAAAAAGCTTCTCTTCCATATTGATGGACAAGGTTACCTTTTTCTCTTTGTTTTCCTCTTCGGTCATCTTCCGGGCAACTTCTTTAAAATGGGCGATCGGATCTTTGTATTCTTTCTCCAAAACGTCTAAGTAGCCGAGGGACTTAATAGTGCGATCAGTAGAAATATTTGTTTTTGGATTTCTGTATTTCTGGGCGATAACAAGATAGGTTCTTCCTGATTGTTTACGATACGTTTTTTTTAGATACATAACAAGACCCCCCCATCTCTCAAATTCACCTTTTATTATATCATATTGTGCCATAATATGCCACATAAAAAAGAGATAAAATAGAAAAAAATATACCCTTGGAGCGCTTTGCCACAAGGGTTTCAGGACTTTCATTTTTAGATGAGGTGTAAAACTAGGGGGTTAGCCGGGACTTCCGCATTCGCCAAAGAGGCGGCGGCTCCCAGTTCCACGTTAAAAACATGTTCTGTGCCGTTTGCCATCAAGTTCACAACTCCTTCCCGCTTTTTATTGCAACTTACCCTCCGGCAGCGTACTAAAGAGCAGCTTGGCCACATTTTTTCAAAGGTTGGTTTACTTCCACATTCTACCCAAAAATCCTGCCAAAATGTCACTAATGCTGTTTTTTCAGGAAAAAAGCGGTTACCTGGCTTGATTTGCCAGGAAAATTTGCGAAATTTTAAATTGCGCTCCGTACTGTAATGAGTTATAATGAATGATGCGTCTGGCGAGAAGATTATCGTCAGCAAACTTAAAGCGGAGAGATGGCCGAGAAGGTCGAAGGCGGTCGCCTGCTAAGCGATTATACGGGCCAAAACCCGTATCGCGGGTTCGAATCCCGCTCTCTCCGCCAGAATTGTGTTTGCGCCCGTAGCTCAATCGGAAAGAGTAACTGACTACGAATCAGGAGGTTGGGGGTTCGATTCCCTCCGGGCGCACCATTATCAACCAAACAAATGTTTTCCCCTAAACGTGTGCCCGTAGCTCAGGCGGACAGAGCAGCGGTTTCCTAAACCGCGTGCCGGGGGTTCGAGTCCCTCCGGGCGCACCATTTTGTTTGTGAGTGCGGCGGCAAGGACAAAAACCGGCAGCTGTCCTGTACCCCTTAAGTAAGGGGGATAAACTGATGGAACACTTTTTTTTTATGCAGGAAGCCCTGCGGGAAGCCGAGCAGGCTATGGCCATGGGAGAGGTGCCGATTGGGGCGCTCCTGGTTAAAGATAACCGGATAATTGCCAGGGGGCGTAACACCAAAGAAACCGAACAGGACCCTACGGGCCATGCCGAGATTAATGTTATCAAGGCTGGGGCAAAAGCATTGCAGAGCTGGCGTTTTAGCGGCACAACCCTCTATGTTACACTGGAGCCATGTGCCATGTGTGCCGGAGCAATTGTGCAGGCCCGCATTCCGGTGCTGGTTTACGGGGCTTCTGACCCCAAGGCGGGAGCGGTTGACTCGGTAATGAACCTTGTGCAACATCCCCGCTTAAACCACCAGGTCCATGTCCTATCTGGTATCATGGAGGAAGAGTGCCGGGAGCTCATGCGGCGTTTCTTTGCGGAGCTAAGAGGGTAATTGATAACCAGTAACCGGGTGTGGTGGATCCTGCTGTCCCAGGCAGATGAAACACGGAGAGATGGCTGAGCTGGTCGAAGGCGCTCGACTCGAAATCGAGTGAACTGTGATGAGCGGTTCCGAGGGTTCGAATCCCTCTCTCTCCGCCAAAACTAAAAAGGAGAGCCGTTTTGCAATGAAGCTGTTTAATATGAAAACATCAAACAATTCTTTTTTCTTCACAGAAAACTCACCCGGACCAATGCTGATTGCCCAGGTTGCGATCTTTGTCGCTTTAATCGTAATCGGCGCCTCCCTCAAACTGTACGGCCCCCTTGGAGCTATCGCGCTGAATTCCGCCGCGGGCTACTTCAGTGCATTGGCTTTTGGAGCACTTCCCGGTGGTGTGATTGCTGCTTTAATCCATTTATTCAGTGCCACAGCTGCTGGTTTTCCGCTTAGCTTGCCCATTCATGGGTTGATATCTGTGCAAATGGGTTTTTTTGCTCTTTCTTTTGGCTTCCTGGCCAAAAGGATCAACCTGTTAGCAGCCTTCATCGTAACCACCCTGTTAAATGGGGTGCTGGCCCCCCTGTCTCTGGCGCCCATTTTTGGCATTAACTTTTTCCTGACTATTGTTTTACCCTTGTTGATTGGCTCAGCCGTGAACGTGGGACTGGCAGGACTTGTCTACATAGCAGTTTTAGCGTTAGGCATTTTTGTATCGAAAAAGCACCGGGACAGCAATGGGTAGCCTGGATCCCCGGCAGATATGGTTGTCCGCACGGACATGTTGGTTAAATCCCGCCTTCCTTGCCGTTTAAAACACTGGAACCCGCATCAACACCACGTTTGTGCGGGTTTTCGACTTGCCCCCTCATTTTTGCGAAAATCTGCTAAATACCACTGGCAATCGCAATCTCGCATCATCTTCCTCCCATCCATCTACACTGTTCCCGACGAGCCGCCCAAGCGCGGAAAGGGTATTAACGACTATCTAAGAATTGTATTAAGAATATGGCAACAGTGGGGGCGCTAATAAGCAAAAAAATTTTATTTTCGGCATGTTATCGTTGAAATAAAAGCGATATCGGAAGAATAATAAAATATAGCAACAATATCCATTTGGAAACTTGCGAATAATAAGCACCATTAATATAAATAGATTGAGATATTTCCTCAATTATGTTGTAAATATGTGAAAATTGGCTATAATATTGCTAAGGAATTGCGCAATTTTAACAATCTTTGAGGAGGATGCTTTATGTTGATAAAGTATGCATTTCAAAACTTCCGCTCCTTCAAGGGCAAGACCCAACTGAATATGGGAGCAGGAGTACAGCGGACTTTAGATAAAAATCTCATCCGCGAAAATGGACTGCGTATCCTTCCCTCTGCTGTCATTTATGGTGCAAACGCCAGCGGAAAATCCAATATTATTATGTCACTGGCGCTGATGCGGGAGATCGTTCTCCAAGGTTCTCTTGAGGCCTCGTCTCCGGATTTGAACAATCTTGAATTATACCCCTTTGCTCACAGTCTTGAGCAAAACCCCATGTTATTTGAAGTGGAGTTTACAAATGAAGGCTCTCATTTTATTTATTCCTTTGAAATCATGACCTGGCTGTTTGACAAGGAAAAACGGCAGATTATATCGGAACAGTTATCGATAAACATCCACAAGGGAATGACTCAGCTTTTTGAGAGAAACCTCCAACGGGTCGCTATCAATCGGGACAAAAGGGTGCTTTCCCTTATACAATATAACGAAAAGCTTTTGGGAGAGATTGAAAATAAGATCAATAAAAACCTTGATCCAACCGAATTGTTTTTGACACATGCGTTTAAAACGGTCGTCAGCAACGAAATTGCCGATAAAGTTATTGATTTTTTTAAAAACAAACTGATCGTGGTAAGTGATTTTACCCTTAAAAAAGCGCATCTTACACTTTCTGTGGCCGATATACCTGATAAAGATTTTCTCGCGTGGAATGAAACACTTGACGGATTTGTAAAAAATGCGGATTTCGGTCCTCAGCGAATCCTGTTCAAATCCCAAAAATCCGAGGATGAGCATTCAGCCGATATGCGGCTTGTTTCTATCTACAAGTCCGGCAAACGGGATGTAATAGTTCCTGCAGAATTGATGGAATCAAGAGGAACCTTGAAACTTTTGGATTTTGCCATTCCCTTTGAAAACTTGTTCTTTAAGGGAGGCATATTCGTACTGGATGAATTTGACGCGGCAATCCATCCCGAATTGATTAAAGGCATCATCGCTCTTTTCAACGATCAATCGGCAAATAAAAAAGGAGCGCAACTTATCTTTACTTCTCATAACCCGATTTATCTTAGTAACAAGATATTCCGGCGTGATCAAATCAAATTCGTAGAAAAAGATAAGGACACTTTCGAGAGCACTATTTATTCGCTGGCTGATTTCGGTTCCACAGATGTTAGGAATGACCAGAACTATCTGCTAAATTATTTTAAAGGAAAATACGGTACACTTCCGTATATTGACTTTTCCAAGCTTTTCGCTGAAGAAGCAAAGGAGGAAATATAGTGTATCGTAAGACCTATTTTTGCGTTTGTGAAGGGCAACAGGAAGAGATGTATTTAAAGCGAGTGGCTTTTCTGTTAAAGAATTTCCCGGAACGTGTTGTTACTTTCAATACGTCATATGGCTTGCCTGAAAGACTAAAGAAAAACTATACGGAGTACGATAATGCCGCTCTATTCGATTATGATTACAAGGAAACAGGGTTTCGTCAAAACATAGAACTCTGTGAAAAACTTCACCGAAAAGGCCAGAGAGAGAATGGAAAAAATGTTTATCACGCATATAGCAATGTAAATATAGACTTGTGGTTTATTCTTCATAAAGAAGATTTTAATAGGCCGGTTGCTTCAAATGACGCATACATTGCTGATGTACGCAGAATCTATGGATTGAACCAGGACGCTGACATTAAGGAAAAAACTAATCTCGAAAAGATGCTAAAGCAAATTACCCTTGAAGATGTAAGACATGCCATCCGCCGGGCAGAACAAATCCGGCTTCAGAAATTGGAATCCGACTGCTTTATGGTAGGAACTGTCGTCTGCTATCGCAACCCGGACTTCTCCCTTCATAGTTTTATGAAAATTGTCCTGCGAGATTGTGGGGAACTATAAAAGCAAATGAGGAGTATATATTTATTGTGGCTGATATCTGTGCAAGCGTTAGGCATTTTTGTATCGAAAAAGCACCGGGACAGCAATGGGTAGCCTGGATCCCCGGCAGATATGGTTGTCCGCACGGACATGTTGGTTAAATCCCGCCTTCCTTGCCGTTTAAAACACTGGAACCCGCATCAACACCACGTTTGTGCGGGTTTTCTGATGCCCTGTTGAGTTTTGCCTCAAATTCCTCTGAATTCACAGGATATGCTCTCAAATTGTAATGCTGTTTCTTGCAGGTATCTTTTTCAAGCATATTCCCAAATTATAACAAAGGAATTCGTCAATTTTTGTCAAATAATTTCGCATATTGGCTTGCAAATTGTCATAATAAGCAGTTTTTTGAAAAAGCATGGGGGACGCTGCGATGAAAAAGGCTTTCATTGGCCTTCTGTTCGCCGCTTTGCTAAGCTTAGGCTTAGGCTCTGCTGAAGCGATTGAAGCGAAGGAAACTGATTTTGATTTTTTTACGCTGTTTGAAAACCACGGGGCTGTCATGCTGCTGATTGAAGCGGAATCCGGCGCGATTGTCCGGGCCAATGATGCCGCGGCGGCTTTCTACGGGTATTCGAAGGATGTTCTGGAGTCGATGACGATTCAGCAGATCAACATGCTGCGCCCGGAAGAGGTGGCGCGGGAGCGCAGTGCGGCAGCAGCGGAGAGGCGCAACCACTTCATCTTCCCCCATCGCCTGGCGGATGGCACCATCCGGACGGTAGAAGTTTATTCATACCCATTCCTGCTGGGTGATGTGATTATGCTTTATTCCATTATCCATGACATTACCGAAAAAGAAGCGAGCAGGCTCCGGCTCCAGCAGAACTTGCAACGTCTAACTCAGGCAGAAAAGATCACCGGACTGGGACATTGGGAATTTAATCTTTCCACCGGCATGTTCTTCGGATCCGAGGGTGCCAAAAGAATCTATGGTCTCATTGGAGAAACATGGAGCATCGCCGAAGTTCAGGCCATTCCGCTACCGGAATACCGACCGATGTTGAATGCCGCCCTGGACGGACTGATTCGTCAGAATGAACCTTATAATGTCCAGTTTCGCATCCGGCGACCTGCTGATGGCCAGATTTTATACATCCATTCCATGGCAGAGTACGACCCGGTAAAGAATACCGTATTCGGCACGATTCATGATATTACCGGACAGATGATGACAGCCGCGCAGGTCCGCCGGCAGCAAAACATAATAACCTATTCCCTTTTGGCCTTTATCCTGTTACTGCTGTTGTTCATCTGGCTTTTGGCTTTGAATATCCGCCGCCGCAAGGCAGCGGAAAATAATCTTTTCAGAGAAAAGGAGCGCCTGAGGATTACGCTTTCTTCCGTCGGAGACGGCGTTATCACCACCGATCGGCAGGGCCGGGTGGAGTCCATCAACCAGGTTGCGCAAACCCTGACGGGCTGGACACAAAAAGAAGCGGCTGGCAAGGCCTTTAGGGAAGTTTTTCCAATCCTGAGCGAATATACCCGCAGGCCCCTGGAAGACCCGGTGGAGAAAGTCCTGCGTACCGGCAAAATCATCGGTTTAGCCAATCATACCCTCTTAATTGCCAAAGACGGCAGGGAGATCGCGATTGCGGACAGTGCCGCACCAATCAAGGATAACCTGGAAAATACCCACGGCGTGGTCCTGGTCTTCCGGGATGTGACGGAAGAGCGGGCCAATTTAAGAAAGATTGAACATCTGAGCTTTCATGATCAACTGACCGGCCTTTACAACCGATGGTTCTTCGAGGCTGAGCTGAAACGGTTGGATACCCCCCGGAACCTGCCCATATCCATTGTCATCGCAGATGTAAACGGTCTGAAGCTCACCAATGACGCCTTTGGCCATGAAGCGGGTGATGCCATGCTGAAAAAAGCGGCCGAGGTGATGAAGAGCCAGTGCCGGGCAGATGACATCATTGCGCGCATCGGCGGAGATGAATTTGTGATTTTGCTTCCAGGAACCGGGCCGAAGGAAACGGAACAAATCGTGAAGAGGATCCAGGATAAGGTCAGAGATACCAATGTCGGCACCGTGATATTATCGATATCCCTGGGCTGGGCACAGAAGAATGCGCCCGACATGGACATTTCGGAGGTGTTGAGGCAGGCAGAGAACTATATGTACCGCCGGAAGCTGTTTGAAAGCCAGAGCATCCTGGGAACCACCGTCCATACGATCATTCGTACCCTCCATGAGACGAACAAACGGGAGGAACAGCATTCCCGGCGGGTCAGCGAGCTAAGTTCAGAAATTGGACAGGCGATGGGACTGAAGGAAGAAATCATTGTTGACCTGCGAAATATGGGAATGCTTCATGACATCGGCAAGATCGCCGTTTCCGAAACCATCCTCAACAAGCGCGGCAGCTTGACGCCGGAAGAATGGAGGGAAATCCAACGGCATCCGGAGATTGGATATCGCATCTTGAGTTCGGTGAACGAGATGGCGGAAATGGCGGAATACGTTCTTGCCCACCATGAACGCTGGGATGGCCAGGGTTACCCCAGGGGCCTGCGCCAAAAAGAAATTCCGCTACAGGCCCGCATCACAGCGGTAGCTGATGCCTATGATGCGATGGTGGCGGAAAGACCTTACCGCAAGTCGCTGTCCAAAGAAGAGGCACTGGCGGAGCTGATAAAAAATGCCGGGGCCCAGTTTGATCCGGAAGTAGTAAAGATTTTTGTCGATGCGGTCTTATCCCGGGACCAAACCGCGTAATGATTGCTAAAAAAAATCACATATAGGAGGAGTCTGATTTGGCTGGCGCAGAGAAGAATGTGACAATGCTTGACCACCTGCTGGCAGTGGCACCACTGATCAACGGTTTTTCCTTCGATGACGTGGGCGTTTTTATCACCGACCGGGAGAAGGCCCTGCTCTATATTCCGGCAAAAGGCCTGGACCTCCGCATTAGAGAAGGTGACCCTGTGCCTCCGGCTACGGCAGCTGCTCAGGCCATGCGGGAAAAGGACCGGGTGGTTGTGGAAGTAGGCAAGGAAGTCTTTGGGATCCAGTATGTAGCCATCGGACTTCCTGTTTTTAATGCGAACCAGGAAGTAATCGGTGCCATCAGCATTTCTCAGTCGACAGAAAGGCAAGGCCGACTGCAGGAGATAGCCGACAGGTTATTTAGTGCCATTAAACCCATCGCCGATACAGTCCAGCGCATCACTGTGGAGGCACAGAATTTAGCGGCGACCGGCGAGAAACTTTTGGCCCTGTCCACTGAAACCAGCATCCGTGTTAAGGAAACTGACAGTATCGTCTCGGTAATTCAAAAGATTGCTGCTCAGACCAACCTCATCGGATTGAACGCGGCCATTGAGGCGGCCAGGGTGGGAGTACATGGGCGCGGGTTTACAGTAGTGGCGGAAGAAGTGCGCAAATTATCAGGCGCCACTGCCAATTCGTCCAAGGAAATCCACGATATTATTGCCGGAACCAGGGAGGGCGTGGAACAGATAGTCCAGGCGGTGTCAGAGGTCGTTCAGGTCGCCAATCACCAGGCCGGCGTTCTCGTAGATGCGACTCCGGAACTAGAGGCTCTGAAAGCCCTGGCAGACAGGTTGCTTAAAATTGCGGGAGAATTGACTGCAAAAGCATAGGGCATGGCCCCAATATGATTGCGTGGCGGAGGGGGTGGGATTCGAACCCACGGTGCCGTGAGGCATCACTGGTTTTCAAGACCAGCTCCATAAACCGCTCGGACACCCCTCCACCGTTATTAAATGATGCAAAAACGAGTATACCACGCAATAATTTGGCTGTCAATCTCCTATTTTTTCCCACGCATTTTGCTTCTTGTTTCTTCCTGCCCTGAAAATAGAGGTGGGATGTGAGAAGTTAGATGTGAGAAACTCGTAGGTACTGGCTACGCCAGTACCAGATTGAAGTCTGTCGCACTGACTTTTTCATCCTCTGATGGTGCCGCCATAGGCGGCGTGGGAGTCTGCCTCGTGAACAGGCAAGAGATCTCCAACCAATGGAGCTGCACGGGTATTGAAGACTAGGCCCCGATATACTCCACTCCCCCCATATAGGGGCGCAGGACCTCGGGGATGCGGACGGAGCCGTCTTCCTGCTGAAAATTCTCCAGAATAGCCGAAACTGTTCGCCCTATGGCCACCCCCGAACCGTTTAGGGTATGCACAAACTGGGGTTTGGCCTTGGGGGCAGGCCGGTAGCGAATGCCCGCCCGCCGGGCCTGGAAGTCCTCAAAATTGCTGCAGGAGGAGATTTCTTTGTAGCTGTTGAAGCTGGGCAGCCATACCTCCAGGTCATAGGTTTTGGCGGCAGCAAAGCCCAGATCCCCTGTGCACAAACCCACCACCCGGTAGGGCAGGTCCAGGAGTTGTAAAACCTTTTCCGCATCGGCTGTAAGCTTTTCCAGTTCGTCATAGGAAGTCTCCGGCGTGGTAAACTTGACCAGTTCCACCTTGTTAAACTGGTGCTGGCGGATTAGCCCTCTGGTGTCCCTGCCTGCAGCACCAGCCTCAGCCCGGAAGCAGGCGCTGTAAGCGGCAAAACAGGCAGGGAGGGTTTCTGCCTCCAATACCTCCTGGCGAAACATATTGGTTACCGGAACCTCGGCTGTAGGTATCAAGTAGTATTCGGTTTTTTCCACCTTGAACATATCTTCGGCAAACTTGGGGAGCTGACCGGTGCCGATCATGCTGTCCCGGTTAACCATAAAGGGCGGAAAGATCTCCGTATATCCATGCCGGCCAGTATGCAGATCCAGCATAAAGTTGATCAAGGCCCGCTCCAGCCTGGCCCCTAAACCTTTATAGAAAGTAAACCTGGCTCCGGTTACTTTGGAAGCCCGTTCAAAATCAAGGATGTTCAAAGCCTCCGCCACCTCCCAGTGAGCCCTCGGCTTAAAACCAAAACCGGGCGGCTCGCTCCAAACCCGCATTACGGGGTTATCGGCACTGTCTTGCCCCACCGGCACCGAAGCATGCGGCAGGTTAGGCAGCAGCAGGAGCGACTGTTCGATCTCAGATTCCAGTTCTTTCAGGCTTTCGTCCAACTCTTTAATTTTCTGGGATACTTCCCGCATATCGGCAATCTCTGCCGCGGCATCTTTACCGGAACTCTTCATCTGGGCAATCTCTTCAGAAACCGTATTGCGCCGGTTTTTCAACCGTTCCGCCTCAGCCAGCCGGTGGCGCCATTTTTCATCCAGGGTTAAAAACTCATTCAGGCTTACTTCTGCGCCTCTTTTTTTCAAGCCTGCAACCACAGCCTCCGGATTTGCCCTGACAAACTTCAGGTCCAGCATCCTCACCAACCCCGTTTCAGCCAAATTTAAAGTGAAGCCAGCATATTTTCTCAACTTATTATAGAGCATATCCAATAAATTACAAGCTTAATTCACTGCTCAGAGCTGAACATATTTCACATCCAGCACGCCATCGATCCCCATGATTTCCTCCAGGAGGTCCCGGGAAATGGAACTGTCAACCGCTAAAAACATGACTGCCTTGCCTCCCCGTTCCTGCCGGCCCACCTGCATCCCGGCAATATTCACCCCATGATCTCCGATCAGAGTGCCCACCGGTCCGATCAGCCTGGGCCGGTCGATATGGGGAATAACAAGGATCTGCCCTTCCGGTACGGCATCCACAGTATAGCCGTCGAATCTGACAATGCGGGGCTGATTGTTACGGAACAGGGTGCCGGAAACATGCTTCTCGCCCTTGTCGGTTCTGACCGTAACGGAAATGAGGTTGGCATAGTCCTCCAGCTCCAAGGACTTGCTTTCATACACCCGGATGCCACGGTTTTTCGCCACATGAGGAGCATTGACGTAGTTGACAGCTTCCTGAAGAGCCGGCTTCAACAGCCCTTTTAAGAGAGTGTTGGTCAGGGAGGTCAGGTCATACCGGGCCAATTCTCCATTGTATTTGATCTCCGCCTGGTGAATGTGGCCGGAAACCACCTGGCCGGCGAACTTGCCAAGCTTTTCGCACAATCCCAGGAAAGGCTCCAGCACCTGCCGCAGTTCCGGCTTGATGGAGGGGATGTTCACCGCGTTCAACACGATCTCGCCCTGCAGAGCTCTGGCAATATCCTCCGCTACATCCACCGCAACATAGACCTGGGCCTCTTCGGTAGATGCCCCCAGATGGGGGGTAACCACCACGTTATCCAGGCCAAACAGGGGGCTTTTTGTATTCGGCTCGTGCTCAAACACATCGATAGCTGCCCCTGCCACCTTGCCAGACTGCAGCGCCTCATAGAGGGCCTCTTCGTCCACAATGCCCCCCCGGGCAACATTCAAGACCCGCACACCCCGTTTCATTTTGGCAAACTCCCGATGGCTCAAAAGATGATAGGTATCTTTGGACAGGGGCAAGTGGGCCGTGATAAAATCGGCCTCGCTGATCACCCGGTCAAAGCCGGCCAGTTCCACACCCATCTGCAGTGCCCGCTCTTCCGAAACATATGGATCATAGGCCAACACCTTCATGTCCATGCCCCGGGCCCGCCGCGCCACCTCAGTGCCAATCTTGCCCAAGCCCAACACACCCAGGACCTTGTTGCGCAGTTCGATGCCGATAAACTTTTTCCGTTCCCAGGTACCGGCCTTCAACAGGCTGTTGGCCTGGGGAAGGTTGCGGGCCAGGGCCAGCATCATGGCCAGGGTGTGTTCGGCAGCAGCCACGGTGTTGCCCTCGGGGGAGTTGACTACCACAATCCCCCTTTCGGTCGCTGCTTCCACATCAATATTGTCTACACCCACCCCGGCTCGTCCGATTATTTTAAGCCGGGTTGCCGCTTCCAGGATCTTTCTGGTCACCCTGGTTTCGCTTCTGACAACCAGGGCGTGGTAATCGCCGATTATGGCAGCCAGATGATCTTCAGGCAGCTTTGTCTGAACTTCGATCTCCAGCCCGGGAGCCTCCCGCAAGCAAGCTAACCCTTTTTCAGAAACAGGGTCGGCAATGAGCACTTTCATCATTAACCACTCCTCCCTGCCAGGATTACCTGTTGAGCAGCCGCCACTCCTGCCCCGGGCCGAACCGGCAGGTTTAGATCTTGCATTACCAGCTCCAGCGCGCTAAGGGCTGCCAGGAGGTCTGTCAGCTGCACATAGCCCAGGTGGCCAATGCGGAAGATTTCTTCCTTTAACTTGCCCTGGCCGCCGGCCACAATCACTTGGTATTTGTCCCGCAGCGGCCTGCTAATATCACCGGCCTTAAAACCTGGCGGCACCCGCACGGCGGTTACCGCCGGAGAGGCAATAGTATCAGGTGCCAAGAGTTCCAATCCCAGGGCTTTAACCCCAGCCCGAACTACGTCCCGGTAAAAAACATGCCTGGAAAGACACTCGTTTTGCCCCTCTTCCTGGATCATTTTCAGGGATTCCAGCAGTCCCATGAAAAGGGATACGGCAGGGGTATAGGGCGTCTGGCTCTGGGTCAGGTTATCCCGGGCTGCCTGCAGGTCAAAATAGTACTTGGGGCTCTTATTATTGACCGCTCTTTCCCAGGCCCGGGGCCCCACACTGATCATAGCCAGGCCAGGCGGAAGCATAAAAGCCTTTTGCGAACCTGCAACCACCACATCCAGGCCCCATGCGTCGGTTTTCAATGGGGCTGCCGCCAAACCGCTGATGGCATCTACAATCATCAGGGCAGGATGGTCGCCCCTGGCCCTGCTGATGCTAGCAATGTCGTTTAACACTCCGGTGGATGTTTCATTGTGTTGCACCAGGACGGCCTTGATCTCATGGCTGGTGTCAGCCGTCAGGACTTCCTCTACTTTATGCGGAGCGACTGCGGTTCCCCAGGCAAACTCCGGGGCAATAACTTCAATGCCATACGTCTTGCAGATTTTTTTAAACCTGTCGCCAAACTGTCCGACTGATAAAACCAGGGCTTTGTCGCCGGGGGAAAGGAAGTTGACAACAGCCGCCTCCATGGCGCCGGTACCTGAAGAGGTTAGTACCAACACATCATTCCCAGTCTGGAAAACATCCTTCAGTCCCCGGGTAACCTCTTGCAACACGGCCTTAAAATCGGGCCCGCGGTGATTAACAGCCGGCCTGCCCATTGCCCGCAACACCCTTTCTGGCACTGGAGTTGGTCCGGGTAACAGCAGAATTTGCTTCTCCCACATTATTTTTTCCTCCTCTAAAAAACTAATTATTCATTGACTTATTCATTGCAAAAACGGCGAAAAAACAAACCCCCCTTCCCGATGTAATCCATCAGGGACGAGAGGTTTTTTTCCCGCGGTGCCACCCTTATTAGCGGCTGCTGTTAAAAAGCATCCGCTCACTTGGCATGCTTAACGGACATGACCGGAACGGCTTACTTCAGCTCACGAGGCCGCAGAAAAGTCGGTCACCCGGCTGATGAATTTTTCGCCGTCCACTTGGGGGTGCTCTCCGCCTCGTTGGGGACGCTGGTTTCCACCAACCACCAGCTCTCTTTTGACCCCGGACAAGGGTACCTTTCCCCCGCATCGTTTTCGCTTATAAAACCTGAAAATAATAAATTTAATCCGAATTATACATCAGCCAGTGTGCGCTGTCAACGGACAATTGCCCACAGGGGATGTATTTTTATCCCGGGATAATCCATGGAATACCAGGAGCCAGCTAACACTGCCCCTGGAACCAAATTGTTAAACCCGTAAGCTCTCCTTTGTTAAGAGACCAAAAGCCCACCGAGGAGTAGTGCAAAAAATATTTGGCAACTAACAGCTCCATTTTCCCTGGCGTCAGTATCAATTCCGGTCCGTCGGCAACCCAATTCACACCATTGGGGCTGATATAGACCCTGAGCGCAGCCGGCTTGGTACCCGTATTCAGCACTGCATAGGAATAGACCTTTATTCTGGATACATCATAGGAGGCAGCATAAACCAATGTGTCCCCGGTGACAACTGTTTTTATATCCGAGATAAAACTGTTTCCGGCAATCTCTACTTGGGCCTGGCCTGCGGGATTAGTCTGCAGAGGTACCCCGGCCTGGCTGCCATAAACCCGGATGGAATCCTTCTGGTAATTAAGATTTCTAATATCAGCCTCTATGCATGCCTTGATATTGGCCTGAATAGGGGCATCCATTTTCACCCTGACCGGCTTAACAATTTCATTGATAGTTTCCACATTTTTAACAAAAATTCTGCCCTTCTCATCAAGGCGAATTTTTTTTACTGGGTAGAGCCTGCAACAAACAACTTCATGGATAAAAAGGATGCCTGCGGATGCCAATCCAACCTCTACCAAAGCGGCTGTGGCACCGCAAGGGGTAAACACTACTTCTTGATAACCGGCTTGCTCTGGTTTAATTTTATGGAAAAACTCGGCAAACCCCAGGGGAAATCCTGCCGGATTCCGATAATTGATCCGGATATAAGCTAACCGGCCTGGCTGATCTGCTGTTAAAGAAAGCTTTAGCAGCCAGCGCTGTTTTTCGCCAATGGGAACATGCACCGACTGCTCTTGAATAATGCCGGCTTTTATGTTATTTGGGTTAACAATCTTGACCTGCCCTGCTCCGGATGGAGGCTTTTGCCATAACCACTGAGTATTCTCGTCTCCCCCTACTGTCAGCCAGCCATCAGGGAAGGTGCCGTCAGGCCCATTTCCGTTAATAAAATTAGCGTTATAAACCTCATTTTGACAGTCCATCGCTTCACTTCCCTTGGATAAATTTCTTAATCGCCTAATCTTTCGCCTGGTTTTATCATAGATAGCTACCCGCTCTAATACCCCCGCTGCTAAGGAAAGGGGACACACCTGCTAGTAATCAGGATGCAGGAAGCAGGAAGCAAGAGCCAGATGCTTAGGGACTAAAAGCCGCTTATCCATCCTGTTTCCTGCCTCTTGCTTCTTGCCTCTTGAATGGGACAGGAATGTCCCCAATTAAAGCGGCGGGATAAGAGCGGCTACGCTACTATATTAACTGGCTCTAAGCTTCAGTGGGGGTTGCAATCCCCCTCTGAAGCCAAGACCCAGTTGAATCGAAAAAAAGTTATGACATTTTTAACTACATCGTATGCAAAAGCTTGCTGAATGCAGCAAAAAAATAAACAAAGCAAAAACTACATTCACCTCCACAATCTGGAAGGAATACAATAACATCAGGACACCAGATAATGGTTATTCATGACAATATTACCAAAAAAGTATTTTAAGGAGGAGATTTGATGGCTAATAATTTAGTTTTTAACGTGGAACCAGAACAGTTAAAAGTGCAAATATTTGGCAGCGAGACAAACCAGGCTCTTTCCACTACCAGCGGCAGGCTAAATATCCAAAGCATTACCGACACAGTGGCAACTACTTTTGGCAATATTAACGGCACAGTTACTTTTGGCGATATTAGCGGTTCGGTTACTTTCGGTTCCGTCACTTTCAGCTCAGTAACCTTCAGTTCAGTTACGTTTGGAAACATCAACGGTACTGTAACCTTCGGCGATATCAACGGCACTGTGACCTTTAGCTCAGTCACTTTCGGTTCCGTAACCTTCGGCGAAGCGCAGATTCAGCATGCCTCCCGTTTTGTGGCTACTGATACATCCACATCAGTCCTATCTTCTACCACAGTTTATGACGACATCCTGCCGAAAGACGTATCCCAAATGTCGATGGTTTCTTTTGCCGTCCATAACAGGGGATCCGGCCAAGTGAGCATTAAGGTGGAGGTTAGCCCCAATGCTAACTTCTGGATTTTAGACACGAGCGCATTTACCCTTGACGGCAATGCAGCTACAGTTTTTGTGCCTAAATATTTCCTCAAATATGCCCGTCTTTCCTATGCATCCTTAACTGCTGCAGCTGATATTACTTTTGATGCTTATTATCAGGCCCATGTTTAACAAAAGAGGGCACCAGCCTCGGTGCCCTTTTTTTGACTGTAACACCCTTGTTCTTAAACTCATACTTTGATCATGAAATCCTCGATTACGCTACATTAGTAAACGGCTTCGGCTGGTTTTTAAAGCGGCAAAAACAGCCTTCTGCCACGGAGGTGCCTTAATGAAAAAAAGCAAGCTCACCGCAAAAAAAGCTAAGATGCAAAAAAACTTAAAAGTAATTCAAGGATCTCCTCATAAAGACAAGGATGAGCAAAACCTCTCCTTCAGGTATAACCAGGGGCTAGAGCATTACCACGCAGGGGACTATCGGCAGGCTATCCACTATTTTCTGGGCCTCTACCGGGACTGTGATCGACAGTGGCCAAATACTGCCAGCTTATTTCGCAACTTCGCCACCTGTCTGCTGGAGGAAAAAGAATACCATCTTGCACTGGAAGTGCTTAAACGGGGCATCGACTGGTTTCCTCTTTATACAGACCTGTTTTTCTTAAAAGGGTTGGTCCATAAATTCTTAAACCAGCCTGAAGACGCTATGGAAGCTTTCAATCACTGTTTGAAACTGGGACCAGCACCTTCTTTTTTTGACACAACAGAAGGAGTGGGCAGCTACAAAGCCTGTCAAATGGCTGGCGAGGTTTTGGAGGCGGCGGGGGCCCACGAACAGGCAGTGAAAGCATACACCGTAGCTCTCCAATTTCGGTCCGATAATCCCCCATCCCTCAAGGGTTTAGCCCGCAACCTGGTAAAAACTATGGATTATGATCGCTGTTTGGCCTACCTGGACCGCTATTTTATTTTTTCTAATCTGCCTTCCCTCCATGGAATAGTTGGTGCCCTGGTGGCGGCGGAAGCTGCGGAACTAGCTCTGATGGCAGCCCGTCGCGTCTTGCAGCAAAAACCCCAGGACAAGGCTTTGGCTCTATTGACAGCTCAGGCCAGCCTCTGGCGGGAAAAAGAGATTCTCGACCAGGCTTTCCGTTATTTTAAGGAAGCCCCTGCCATAGCCAGACAGCATCAGGAACTGATGTCCGGCTTAAAACAATTAGAGGAATTATACATGCCCATTTCGACAGGGGGTGAACCAGTTGGCTAGTCCCAGCATTAGCTTATGCATGATCGTGAAAGACGAAGCAGAAAACCTGCCTTGTTGCCTTAAGAGCGTGACAGGTTTGGTTGATGAAATAATCGTGGTTGACACTGGTTCTCAGGATGACACAGTTGCCATCGCGAGAAAATTGGGGGCTCAAGTAAGCTTTTTCCCCTGGACTAACAGTTTCAGTGAAGCCCGTAACCGTTCTTTGGAGCTTGCTACCTGCGACTGGATTCTGATTCTGGACGCTGATGATGAGTTTTACAGCGAAGATATTCCCCATTTAAAACAACTAGTAACAGTCCCTGAGGCGGAGGCCTATTTTCTGCAGACTGTTAATGAAATGGGAGTAAATGATCCTGAAATTAGCCTGACCAACCTCACCATGCGCCTCTTTCGCAACAGGCCTAATTACCGCTATACCGGGCGCGTTCACGAAGGAATTATCGCTAGCATTATGAATGCTGCCGGCAGGGAAGCCATCAAGGTGGCCTCTCAGGTCCGGGTCCGCCATTATGGATATCTCAAACGGGAAGTTGACAAAAAAGACAAGACCAGTCGCAACATGGCCCTCCTTCAGCAGGAATTAGCTTCCCGGCAGCCCGATAATTTCCTCTATTATAACCTGGCCGTAGAATATTTGCGCGCTGGTGAATACGATCGGGCCCTTGAATATTTTGACCTGGCTGAAAAGAATATTCACTGGGAAGCGCCGTATGCCAGCTACCTGGTCCGCAGAAAAGCTGACTGTCTGGCACAGATGAATAAAAAGCTTGAGGCAATTCAGTATTTACAGGAAAGGGCATCTTTGTTTCCAGATTATACAGATCTGTACTACCACATGGCCGTGCTGCATCTGGAGTTAAGGAACTACTGGCAAGCTGTCCAGATGCTGGAACGTTGTCTTGCCATGGGTGCAGCGCCGTCAAACTACGCCAGTGAAGCAGGGGTTAGCGGGGAACGGGCTTGGCTGGCAATGGCGGACGCTTATATAAAGATCGGTGAAAAAGAAAGAGCTGTGGAAGTCTTTCGGAGACAATTGATGTCTAATCCCACTGATTTACAGCCCTTGGCCAGGATTGTTCATCTTTTGCTGCCGCTAAAGGGAACGCCAGAAACCATTGCTTACCTTGATAATTTTTTCCACATGGCAACTCCCGCAGCCAATCTGGCCTTGGCCGATATTTTCTTAGCCGAAGGACACCCCCAGCAAGCCCTTCTGTTTCTCCAAAAAGCAATCCAGCAAAAAGCTGAGGGCGATTGTTATCATGCTACGGCAGGGGAAGTATTCCTCTTGCTTGGCGACCTGACCAGAGCCAAGGAGCATTTGAGCCAGATTAGCATTTCCAGTGATCATTACCCGCGTTCCACCAGAAATCTATGTCTGCTTTACTGGCTGGAAGAAAGCATGGAACAGGCAGCGGCACTGCTATCCACCTGGCAGGAGGGCACGATTAAAAAACTGTTTCAAATCTGTCACAGTTTCCTCTTAGAGACAGTTCCCCTCCCCTCTTTGTCCAGTGAAGAAGTGCTTTCCTCAGCAAACGCATTTCGTGACCTGGTCAATAAACTGCTGCTGGCAAATAAATTATCGCTGGCAGAGAAACTTCTCCCGTTGGCCGACGGAGAACCTGAATTGATGATGGCTGCCGGGAAGTTATTTTATCGCCACGGAGATGAAACATTGGCCCAGTACTGGCTAGAGGAAGCGCTGGCTGCAGGGTCTAATGACAGCCAGGGAGCATTGTATTTGGGTGGAATTTATAGCCGCCATCAGCAGTGGGAGCAGGCTCGCCAGGTCTATGCTAAAGCGCTGACCTGGCAGCCGGAGCATATCGAGATCCATTTGGCATACGCCCAAATATACAGACAGCAGACCCTGTCGATTTTAAACAGCATTTCGGGTACCGAACAGGTCTATGCCTTATTAAATAAAAACCGGCCCCGGATCAGTCTCTGCATGATTGTAAAAGACGAGGCCGAGCACTTACCCCGCTGTTTAAACAGCATCAGCGGAGCAGTGGATGAAATTATTATCGTTGATACCGGGTCCAGCGATACTACTGTCCAGGTGGCCCAGCAATTTGGTGCTAAGATCTATCATTACCAGTGGAAGCATGACTTTTCTGCAGCCCGGAATTTTGCCCTGGACATGGCTACGGGAGAATGGCTATTAGTCCTGGATGCAGACGAAGAAATTCCCAAGGGGGAAGACGCAAAAATCCGCTCTTTACCCCTCGCCCATAGTGTGGAAGCTTATTGTTTTCAGTTAATTAACTACTACGGACACCCAGAGCTTGGTCATGATTTCATCACCGATCTGGTATGCCGGCTGTTTCGCAATCGCCCTCAATACCGTTTTAAAAGGACACTCCACGAGCAGGTTGTGGACCAAATCATTGCAGTCGCTGGTGAAGGGGCGGTGAAGATTGCTCCAATTCGAATTTTCCACTACGGCCATTTAACCTCCACCGTGCTTAAAAAAAATAAATCTGAGCGCAACCTGGCCATAATACGCCATGCACTCTCAGAGGATAAAGACAATAGATTTTTGCGCTACAGCCTGGGAGTTGAACTGCTGAACCTTGGCCAGTACGCTAACGCGTTGGAACAATTAGAACTGTCCTATCAGCCCGGCCAAAACTACACCTCTGATCTAGTGCTAAAAATGGTCATTTGCTTAAAAGAGTTGCAACAATTTGAGCAGGGCTTGCAGCTAATTGATCAGGCAATGATTGAATACCCCAATTTTACCGATTTACAGTTTTTAAAAGGCGAAATATTTATGGAACAGGAAAATTATGGTGCAGCAGCACAAGCCTTTAGCAGCTGTTTGACCATGGGCGAGGCGCCAATTTACTATTCCAGTACCCATGGCATGGGTGGGTATCACGCTCACTACCGTCTGGGCAAAGCTTTGGAAGCAACAGGAGCCGATGAGCAGGCCGCCGCATCCTACCGGCAGGCTTTGGCAGCAAACCCTAAATTCCACTTGCCTCTTTATGCCCTCGCAGGCATCCTGCGCCGCACCCTGCCCATTGAGAAGGTAAAACAACAACTAGAGAGCTGCTTTACTTTGCCTGATGTAAACGCTTATATGCTGCTGGCAGATATCTTTACGAGCACTGGTGAACATGCTGTTTCCATGGATTATTTGAAAATGGCCGCGGCAGAAGCAGGAGAAAACCAGGAAGCAATATCTAAAGTTGCTTATATGGAAGGTGTTTGTCAGGCTCGCCTGGGTGATTATGGCGGAACGCTCCTTGCATTGAAAGATGACATTTAGCAATTCGGTTTACCACAGGAGAGGGGAATTCTAATGCAATTTGGATTAATCGGGGCTGGCAGGTGGGGCCAAAACTACTTGCGGGTATTAACCAGTTTAGATGGGGTCAAGGTCAAATATTGCTGTGATAATAACCCCAGCCGACTGGCCGCATTGAGCAAAGATTATCCCCAGGTTTCATTCACCACCAACTGGCAGGAAGTGGCAAACGACCCGGAGATAGAGGCGGTTGTAATTGCAACTCCTCCAGCAAGTCACTTTCCCTTAGTAATGGCAGCCCTTCAGAGGGGAAAAAATGTTCTCGTAGAAAAACCCTGCGCGGTTAAATTAACTGACATTCAGCAGTTATTTCAAGCAGCTGAAGAAAAGAATAAAGTCCTGATGGTTGGTCATGTGATGGAATACAATTCCGCCTTGCAATGGGTTAAAAATTATTTGCATGATGGCAAAATAGGCAATTTGTTATACGCCTACTTTTCCAGAAGCAATTTAGGGATTGTCCGCCAGGATGTTAACATCCTGTGGGACCTGGCAATTCACGAATTAGCCATGCTGCGTTTTCTCTTAGAAAAGGAGCCTCAATCCATCAGCGCTCAGGGAGGATGCTACTTACAACCGGGAATTCATGATGTTGTTTTTATCAACCTTAAGTTTCCGGGAAATGTCATGGCGCAGATCCATGCCAGTTGGCTAGAGTCCGCAAAAACCCGCAAAGCCACCTTAATTGGTGATCGGCAGACTGTAGTTTTTGACGATGTCCAGAATCAAGACAAAATTTGGGTTTTCGATCGCGGAATGACCAGTTTTTATGAGCCGATCGAAGCTGGAGCAGGCAACTACCAGTTTGTCCCTCGTTATGGCGACATCCATTTGCCCGCAGTTCAACTGCAGGAACCTTTACTGAAACAATGCCAGCACTTTTTTGAATGCATCAAGTCCGGCGCGGAACCAATTACTGGCAAGACCGATGCCCTGTGGGTAACCAAAGTGGCCGAACTAGCCCAGCAATCATTAGACAGCCACGGTGCCCCAATCCTTGTCAGCCTGGCTTAACTTGAATTAGATCCCTTACAAAGCCTGGCCCTGGCGGGCAAACCATTATTATTTTTGACTGGGAGAACTAAAAGGAGGAAATCCAGAATGATTCCTGTCGTCAAGCCTTTAGTTGGGGAAGAGGAACAAAATGCAGTGCGGGCTGTGCTGGAGTCTGGTCAGCTGGCTAGCGGGGAGATGGTTAACCGGTTCGAAACATCCTTTGCCGATTTTGTGGGAGCAAAATATGCTGTTGCAACTTCTTCCGGCACAACAGCCCTCCATTTAGCCTTGTTGGCGGCCGGGGTTCAACCGGGGGACAAGGTGATCACCACCCCCTTTACCTTTGCTGCCACCGCCAATGCCATTCTATTTTGCGGCGCGATCCCTGTTTTTGTAGATATTGAACCTGCTACTTTAAACATCGATCCCCTGGCTGTGGAAGCGGCAGCTCAAATGCCGGGGGTCAAAGCTCTACTGGTAGTTCACCTCTACGGCACCCCCTGCGATATGGCCAGTTTAACCACTATTGCCAAGGATAAGGGCTTAGTGCTGATTGAAGATTGTGCACAGGCTCATGGTGCTACCTTTGGCGGCAGACAGGCAGGCAATTTTGGCGCAGCCGGGGCCTTCAGTTTTTACGCGACAAAAAATATGACTACCGGAGAAGGCGGAATGGTTGTCAGCAACCGGGAAGACATCTACCACAGTTTAAAATTATTGGTTAACCACGGTTCACCCAGCAGATACCGCCATGAAATCCTGGGGTATAATTACCGGTTAACGGAAATGGCAGCTGCTATCGGTTTGATTCAGCTTCAGAAACTTCCCCTGTGGACTAAAATACGGCAGAATAATGCCAGCTATCTAACCGGAGAGCTCAAGGACCTAAAAAAGCTGGTACTACCCCAGGAACCGCAGGGTTGCCAGTGTGTTTACCACCAGTACACAGTCCGCACGGAATCAAGGGACGCTTTGGCCGAGCATCTAAAGAAATGGTGTGTTGGAACCGCTATCCACTATCCAACCCCCGTCCACCAGCAGCCTTTGTACCAAAAACTTGGTTTTGTCAACTACCGTCTTCCTGTTGCAGAAAAAGCGGCGGAACAAGTATTATCACTGCCTGTTTATCCAGCCTTGAAAAACGAAGAGCTTCGGCATATTGTCGCAGCTCTGAGGAAATTCGGGGACGAGGAAATTCGGGGACGGTTCTTGACTTGAGGAAATTCGGGGACGGTTCTTGACTTGAATTGGTGAAAATCAGGGGGCGGCTTTTGACTACAACCATGATCGCCCCCCCCTGAAGCTAAGATCCGGTTGAGCACAGATGGCTCAAGAAATAACGATGCACCCTTTCATCTCCGGTCAGTTCCGGATGGAAGGAACAGGCCAGCAGATTACCCTGCTGTACCATTACAATTTTATCCTCATGGGTCGCCAGGACTTCCACGTCCGGCCCAACCTGGTCGATATACGGAGCCCTGATAAACACGCCCGGGAAAGGGGGCTTGTCCAGGCCCCGAATAGCCAGCGGCATCTCAAAGCTGTCCACTTGACGGCCATAGGCATTGCGGATCACCCGGATGTCCATCAGCGCCAGCCTGGGCTGCTGGCTGCCGGCAATTTCTCTGGCCAAAATAATCATCCCGGCACAGGTGCCAAAAATGGGGAAGCCTTCCTGGCCCTTTCTATGCAGAGGATCCATCAGCTCCCAGTCATTTAGCAGTTTGCCAATGGTGGTGCTTTCTCCCCCAGGCAAGATAATCCCCTTGATTTCCTCCAGGTGATGGGGCCGGCGCACCTCGATCACGTCACAGCCCAGGCCTTCCAACATCTGCCGATGCTCCCGGAAAGCCCCCTGCAAGGCTAAAACTCCGACTTTCATCTTTTTTCCTCCCGCAAACTAAAAAACCTACCAGCCCCTGTCTTGCATCCGGTCTGCCGGCGCCAAGGAGGAAATCTCAATCCCCGGCATCGCTTCGCCCAATTCCCTGGAAACTTCCGCCAAAATTTTCGGGTCATTGTAATGGGTAGTGGCCGCAACAATTGCTTTGGCCCGGGCAGCCGGGTCTTTTGACTTAAAAATACCTGACCCGACAAAAACCCCATCTACCCCTAACTGCATCATCAAGGCGGCATCCGCCGGGGTGGCAATCCCCCCTGCGGCAAAATTTACTACTGGCAGCTTGCCGGTCTGGGCAACCTGGATCACCAGGTCATATGGCGCACCCATGTTTTTGGCCGCGGTCATCAGCTCTTCTTTCGGCAGAGCAGCCAGCTTTCTGATTTCCCCTATTACCATCCGCGCATGGCGCACTGCTTCTACCACGTTCCCAGTCCCTGGCTCTCCCTTGGTCCTGATCATGGCAGCGCCTTCGCCGATCCGGCGCAGTGCTTCACCAAGGTTGCGGGCTCCGCAGACAAAAGGAACCTTGAATTCGTGCTTGTTGATATGATAATCCTCGTCTGCAGGGGTTAATACTTCGCTTTCATCTATGTAATCAACCCCGAGGGCCTCCAGAACTTGCGCCTCTACAAAATGCCCGATCCGGGCCTTGGCCATTACCGGAATAGATACTGCCTCCATGATCTTAAGAACAATCGCAGGGTCAGCCATCCTGGCAACACCGCCGGCAGCCCTGATATCGGCCGGAACCCTTTCTAACGCCATTACTGCACAGGCTCCAGCCTCTTGTGCTATCTTGGCCTGCTCAGGCGTGGTAACATCCATGATTACTCCGCCCTTCAGCATTTCGGCCAGGCCTTTTTTTACAGCCCATGTACCCCTTTCGACCAATTTTATTACCTCCTCAAGCCAGATGCTTGTCTTCAAACTATCTTTTTATTTTACCTCAAACCACCGTATCTCACAAGTAATTAATTTGCTCAATTACTCTTCCTCTTCCGTTCGTTGATGGACTTTGGCTACCGCAACAACTTTTTGGTTCGCATCCAGGCGCATCAGGGTTACGCCCTGGGCAACCCGGCCAATAATTGAGATATCGCTGACAGCCATGCGGATCAGTACCCCTTCATTGGTGATAATTAAAATCTCGTCATCCGGCTTGACAACCATTATTGCGACCAGGGAACCGTTTCGGCCGGTAGTTCGGATGCCAATTACTCCCCTTCCGCCCCTGCCCTGGGCCCGGAAATCCGCCAGATCTGTCCGCTTGCCATAGCCGTTCTCCGTAACTGCCAGCAAATCTCCTTCTTCCTGCACCCTGTCTACTCCAATCACCACATCTTCCTTTTCCAGGGTAATGCCCTTTACCCCCCTGGCAGTGCGTCCCATATGACGCACCTTATCCTCGGAAAACCTGATGGCCAGTCCTTTCTGGGTGCCCAACAAAATATCCATTGTACCGTCGGTAAGCAAGACCCCAATCAGCTCGTCGCCCGGTTCCAGTGAAATGGCTATTATTCCGTCCTTACGGGTAGAATCAAACTCATTTAGGAGGGTTTTCTTTACTGTGCCCTGTTTTGTGGCCATCAGGAGAAAAGACTCGTCCTCAAACCGGCGCACCGGAATCACGGCCGTGATGTGTTCCCCGGGAGCAAGGGACAGGAGATTAACAATAGCCATTCCTTTGGCATGCCTGCCTGCTTCGGGCAGTTCATGAACTTTTAAGCGAAAAACCTTTCCCTTATTTGTAAAAAACAACAGGAAGTGATGGGTTGTAGTCACAAATAAATGCTGCACAAAATCCTCATCCCTGGTAGTTAATCCTGATACTCCCCTGCCCCCCCGCTTCTGGCTGCGGTAGGTACCTGTCGGGGTCCTCTTAACATAACCCCGGTGGGTGATGGTGATCACCATTTCTTCTTCCGCAATCAAGTCTTCTCTTTCCAGCTTCTCTTCTGCGGATAAAATAGCAGTCCGGCGGGGATCACTGTATTTTTCTTTAATCACCGCTAATTCATTTTTGATAATTCCCAATACCAGGTGTTCGTTAGCCAGAATCTCCCTCAGTCTGGCAATGGTTATTAATAGCTCTGAATATTCATCCTCCAGCTTCTGCCTTTCTAACCCAGTCAACCTGCGCAGCCGCATATCAAGGATGGCCTGAGCCTGAATTTCTGACAAGAAAAACTGTTCCATCAGTCCATTGCGCGCTGTCTCGTCATTTGCTGAAGTACGAATAATGCGGATTACCTCGTCTAAATATTTAAGAGCAATTCGCAGGCCTTCCACCACATGCGCCCTTGCTTCAGCCTTCTTCAGATCAAACCTGGTCCTGCGGGTAACAACCTCTTTTTGATGCTCCAGGTAATGCTGGAGGAGGCTCTTTAAATTGAGCACCTCAGGTTTTCCGTCGACCAGAGCCAGCATAATCACCCCAAAGGCATCCTGCATTTGGGTGTGCTTGTACAATTGATTTAAAATTACATTGGCATTGGCATCCCGCCTGAGTTCGATCACCACCCGCATCCCGGTACGATCGGATTCATCACGCAGGTCACTGATACCTTCAATCTTCTTTTCCCTCACTAAGGCCGCAATTTTTTCTATCAACCTGGCCTTGTTAACCTGATAAGGGAGTTCGGTGACCACCAGCCGGGATTTGCCCCCCCCTGTTTCCTCGATTACGGTCTTTGCCCGCACTACTATGCTTCCCCGCCCTCTGTGATAGGCGTCCTTGATGCCCTCTTTCCCAATAATGATGCCGGCGGTTGGAAAATCAGGCCCCTTAATATTTGAGGTTAATTCATGGATGCTGATTTCGGGCTTATCGATCAAACTGATCAAGGCATCAATTACTTCACCCAGATTATGGGGCGGGATGTTGGTTGCCATCCCCACAGCGATGCCAGAAGCTCCGTTTACCAGCAGATTAGGAAAGCGGGCCGGGAGCACAACAGGCTCTTTCATTGATTCATCGTAGTTGGGGATCAGGTTTACAGTTTCCTTATCGATATCCCGCAATAGCTCAATTGCAATTTTTGATAGACGGGCTTCCGTATAGCGCATCGCCGCTGCGGCATCCCCGTCAACTGAACCAAAATTTCCATGGCCATCAATCAAGGGGTACCTGGTGGAAAAAGGCTGGGCTAATCTAACCATGGCATCATAAACTGCCGTGTCCCCGTGGGGATGGTATTTAGCCAAGACGTCCCCAACTACCCTGGCGGATTTTTTATGGGGCTTGTCCGGCTCCATTCCCATTTCGTACATGGCAAACAAAATCCGCCTGTGTACCGGTTTCAACCCGTCCCTAACGTCAGGCAGAGCCCTTCCGACAATAACGCTCATGGCATAATCTATGTAGGACCGCTTCATTTCATCCTCGATCGGGATCGGCAAAATTTTCCCGTGGGCATATTCTCCTGCCAAAAAAACCACCCCTTTTCCTCGCGCCCAAGCAGCATCAAGGGAACAGATTCCGTGCGATTTTGGGCGTTACCTAGAATAGTATAACAAAAATGCCCGCATATGCAAACATGCGGCAATAACGGGATCACCCCGCACCTTAAACCAGATAGAATACGAATGGGGACATTCCGCGTACCGTTGTACTTAAGCTGGTAAATTCACGTTGCCTATTCTGACTTCCGACTTCTAACTTCTGACCTCTAATTTAAGCGGTGTGTCCCCGTTCCTTAAAAATTTTATTGACTTACATAAATTCCCATGGTATTATCTGTCACACAATGGTCAGTCCGCATAAAGGGGTGCTGAGCAATGAAAATCATAACAATCGCAATACTAAACCTGATCTTATTCTTTCATTTCCAATGGAAAAGAATTTACTGCCAGAATCCTGACAGCACGTGTAATTTTGCAAAAAATATTAACTCATTCAATGCCCAAAATGCCCAAGCCCCTTTGGTTTCTTTTTCCCCATTCAGGCCATGCCAATTAGTTTACAGTTTATCTCTTAAAGACAGGGTGATCTACCACTTGCCGTATTGGCGGCTCGCATACTTTCCTAACGGACCTCCATGAGTTGGGTAGATCAAACTTGCATTGATACAACAAGTGCTAAACAGCTGCTAAATGATATGGGGGTTTTGGCATAGCAGGAGCCGATCAAGAGGCTATCGATTGAGATTATTTGATGCCGCAAACCCCCCTGTTGCCGGCTGAAGTTACTTTTATAATTGGCTAAAGGAGGCCAGCTTAAAAAACTGAATATTTTTCCAGGCCCTGCAGGGCCTTTTTTTATTTACCCTATACAATTTTTGAAACAATTCTGCCAGTAAAAACGTCTAAATAAAAAAACCCCAGGGGGTGTTATACCTTGAAAAAACCAGTTTCTTTGTTTTTCTTTGCTGCGGTGACTTTGGCGCTGGTAATGTTCGTCGCCTCTACATCTTTACTTGCTTCAGATCGGCATGTCAGCGAGGTTAAAATTTATTTACAGGGTAAGCATCTGGACTTAGAGATGCGGCCTGCCCTTGTCAATGGACGGCTCCTGGTGCCCTTAAGAGGTGTTTTTGAGGCTTTGGGCGCTCAGGTAAACTGGAACCCTACAGATCGCAGTATTACTGCTAATAGAGGTTCCGTGACAGTAAAACTGACTGTCAACAAGAAAACTGCCCTGATTAACGGCCAGAGCGTGCCTTTGGATGTTGCCCCATCAATTATCAACCGCAGAACAATGATCCCTCTTAGATTTATCAGCGAAGCATTAGGCGAATTAGTTATTTGGGAAGAAGAAACCAGATCAGTTTATATTAAAGAAAAACCGTCTCTTCCGATAGTCGGTACCTTTGAAAATTTTCAAAAACTGCTGGCCGAAGCTGAGAATCAAAATTCCGGTCTGAGAACCATGAAAATGTTGATGCCCGGAACCGCCGCAGCTCCCCGGGAGGCCTTATCCAGCGCTCCCGCTCCTGCGGCATCTCCTGATGCTGCGGGTGCCGCTGCCGGGAGCCCCGGTTTCTCAACAACGAACATCCAGGTCGCGGGGGTAGATGAGGCCGATATCGTGAAGACCGATGGAAAATATATCTACCAGGTTAACAACCAACGGATTGTGGTGGCAGAAGCCTATCCCGCCAGCAATATAAGAATAGTCAGCATGGTGAACTTTACGGGAGAAAACTTGATGCCCCAGGAACTTTATGTGGATAACAGATACCTGGTGGTCATCGGCACCTCCCATTCCAGGTCCCCGGTTAAGCCAATGCCATTGATAGAACCCGGAACCAGCCCCAGAATCTTTCCTCCTCCCTTTTTTACTCGTCAGACTGTGAGTGCCTTGATTTATGATCTTAAAGATAAGGGCAATCTAAAACTGGTAAGAGAGGTAGAGCTTGAAGGCAATTATGTCTCTTCCCGGAAAATTGGCTCCTCCTTGTATCTGGTTGCCAACAGACAGGTTGATTTCTTCCGCATTATGCAAAATGAACAGCCTGTTGGTCAGATCACTCCCGCCTACAGGGACACGGCTGGAAAAAACGATTTTGTCAACATCGGCCTTGATCAGATCCGTTATTTTCCAGGATGTGTTGACCAAAATTTTCTGCTCATAGCCGGTTTAAACCTGGACCGGATCAGAGAAGAAGTAAAGGTAGATGCTTACCTTGGAGCTGGTCAAAACATTTATGCCTCGCGGAATAATTTATATGTCGCCATTACCCGGCACAGATTTGATCCGGTCATGCCGCAGCCTTTACCAGCAGATGGCCCGCAGAGGCGTCTGATGCCGCCAATAACACAGGCCAGCACTACTATCTATAGATTTGCCTTGCATCAGGGGAGAGCTGATTATTCCGGCAAAGGAGAAGTTCCGGGAATAATTTTGAACCAGTTCTCCATGGATGAGCACAATGCACATTTCCGGATCGCTACAACTACGGGAGATTTCTGGCGGACCGATGAACATACTTCAAAAAACAATGTTTACATCCTCGACAGGGAAATGAAGATCACCGGCAGGATTGAAGATATTGCTCCGGGCGAAAAAATCTACTCGGCAAGGTTTATGGGGGACCGGGGCTATATGGTTACCTTTCGCACAGTTGATCCATTTTACGTGATTGACTTAAAAGACCCCAGGGCACCCAAAATCCTGGGCTTATTAAAGATACCGGGCTACAGCGACTATCTGCACCCATTTGATGAGAACCATATTATCGGTTTTGGCAAGGAAACGATTGAAGTAGTTCAGAAGGACCGCCAGGGCAGAGAAATCGGAACAATGGCTTTCGACCAGGGGATGAAAATGGCTGTTTTCGATGTCCGGGATGTGGCTAATCCGGTGGAGAGATTCAAAGCAATGATCGGCGACCGGGGGACTCATTCGGAACTGCTGCAGAACCATAAAGCCCTGCTTTTTAATAAAGAGAAAAACCTGCTGGCTTTCCCGGTGACAATTATGGAGGTAAAAAAGCCATGGGATATTGCCAGCGGCTTTCCTCCGCATGGCGAATTCACCTTTCAGGGTGCGCTGGTTTACAACATTAATATGGAGACAGGCTTTACCCTAAGAGGGAGGATTACCCATTTAACGGCCGAAGACTACCAGAAGGCTGGCCGGCAATGGTACAGCAGCGATCGGAATGTGGAAAGGATCCTCTACATTGGTGATAACCTTTACACCCTGTCGAAAGGGACGATCAAGGTGCACGGATTTAAAGATTTAAAAGAAATCAATTCCCTGCGCATCCCCAGGTAAAATATATTAAATATCCAGGTTTCTCACTTCTTTGGCATGATTTTCAATGAAGTCCCTGCGGGGTTCAACCTTGTCTCCCATCAATGTGCTAAATATGTAGTCTGCCTTGATAACGTCTTCCAAAGATACCTGAAGCAGTGTTCTGGCTTCGGGATTCATGGTGGTTTCCCACAGTTGTTCAGGATTCATTTCCCCTAGTCCTTTATATCTTTGAATGGAATAATTTTCTCTGCCGATTTTTGCTAATAGCTTCTCTAATTCATGATCACTATAGATATAGACTTCCTGCTTTCCTTTTTTTACTTTATAAAGAGGTGGTTGAGCAATAAATACATAGCCGGCTTCGATCAGGGGCCTCATAAACCGGTAAAAAAAGGTTAAGAGCAATGTCCGGATATGAGAACCGTCCACATCCGCATCTGTCATGATTACAGTCTTGTGGTACCTGGCTTTGCCAATTTCGAAATCGTCTGCGATACCGGTGCCAAGAGCAGTAATCAGGGCCCGGATTTCATCATTACCTAAAATTTTATCTAATCTGGCTTTTTCTACGTTTAATATTTTACCTTTTAAAGGTAGAATTGCTTGAAAATTACGATCCCTGCCTTGCTTGGCCGAGCCCCCGGCTGAATCTCCTTCCACCAGGTAGATTTCACTTTTAACAGGATCCCTAGAGGAGCAGTCCGCCAGTTTGCCTGGCAGGGAACTGACCTCCAAGGCGCTTTTTCTCCTGGTCAGCTCCCTGGCTTTCCTGGCAGCCTCCCGGGCCCTGGCAGCCGTGAGGGCCTTTTCTGTTATTTTTCTTCCCATTGCAGGGTTTTCTTCCAAGAAGGAACCCAGGCCTTCCCCGAGCACCACATCAACAATACCTCTTACTTCACTGTTGCCAAGTTTTGTTTTCGTCTGCCCCTCAAACTGGGGGTCTTTTACCTTAACACTGACAATCGCAGTTAGGCCTTCTCTAATATCTTCCCCTGACAGGTTGCTTTCGCTTTCTTTTAAATAATTATGCCTGCGGGCATAGTCATTAATAATTCTGGTTAATGAAGTTTTAAAACCGGCTTCGTGAGTTCCCCCTTCTTGGGTGCGAATATTATTAGCATACGAGAAAACACTTTCTACATAACCATCATGATACTGCATGGCAATTTCAACCCAGACCTGATCTTTCTCCGCAGAGAAGTAGAGGGGCTTTGGGTGCAGCGGGTCTTTGGTCTTATTTAAAAATTTTACAAAGTCAACAATACCGCCTTCGTGCTGGTAAACTTCTTCCTTGTCAGTCCGTTCATCCTTCAGGGTTATTTTTACGCCCTTGTTTAGAAACGCTAACTCCTGCAGCCTTTGGGTCAGTGTTTCTGTATTAAATTCCAATTCTTCAAAAATTAACGCATCAGGTTTAAATAAGATCTCGGTACCGGTTTCTCTGGTCTTTCCTACTACTCTTAATTGGCTGACTGGTTTACCTCTTTCGTACTCCTGTTGATATACTTCACCATCTCTTGAGACCCGGACAACCAGCCACTCGGAAAGAGCATTGACAACCGACATGCCTACTCCGTGCAAACCCCCGGCCACTTTATAGCCGTTACCGCCAAATTTTCCTCCCGCGTGTAGTATTGTCAGGGCAACTTCCACGGCAGGTTTGCCTGTTTTTTGGTGAATGTCAACAGGTATTCCCCGCCCGTTATCCGTTACAGTAATAGAATTATCCTTATGGATAATTACTTTTATCTTGTCACAGAATCCAGCCAGGGCTTCATCTATGCTGTTATCTACTATTTCATAGACCAAATGATGTAATCCCCTGCTGCTGGTACTTCCTATGTACATGCCAGGCCTTTTTCGAACAGCCTCCAGGCCTTCTAATACTTGAATCTGGCTGGCATCATAACCATGTTCAGCTTTATTTAAAAGATCATCCAAAAAAAAACCCTCCTTTGACCCGGAAGTTGTGTTGTGATCTGCTGATAACTGCAGCCGGCCAGCTGCGACTTATGCAAATATATTTTTATTAGCCCTTTTCCACAAGGTTGCAGACGAAATATTTGACAGGTAATTCTTTTTATCGGTGACAATCAGAGATTTTACATTTTCATTGTCAGAGATTTTTTTAATCTTACCCTCGATATCAGCAATGCGAATAAGGTTATTGTTCGTACTGCTTCTTGAGTTTACTACATCTATGATCGCAATAATATCTGATTTTCTAACAATTATTTCATTTCCTAGATGCAGGTACACCTTCCTATCCCCTTCCTATTTCATAAAATCCCTTTATTTACTTATAGTACCATTTTCTACTGATATTACCATGGCACCTTCAATCCAATCTCGATCTAGCATGTCCATGGAGGTAGTGGTTATAAAACATTGAAATAAACCTTTTTTTATGTATTTAATTAATTGTTTTTGCCGGATTTGATCCAGTTCAGAAAAAACGTCATCAAGCAGCACCAGCGGTTCTTCTTTAATTTTATGACAGAAAAAGTCTATTTCTGCCAACTTAAGAGAAAGAGCTATGGTTTTCTGTTGACCTTGGGAAGCAAAAACTCTGGCATCTTTTCCATTTATTTTAAAGAAAATGTCATCACGGTGAGGGCCGATTGTAGTAACACCCTGTTGAAGATCTCTTTTTCTGCTTTCCTGGTAAGCGTCTTGCAGCACTTTTTTTAGTTCTGAGATCGTAAATTCTTTCGCAAAATCAAATCTCAGCGGAGATAGATATTCTACACAAAAATTTTCTTTTCCATCAGTTAAATAGGTATAAGTGATTGGTGTGTTTTTCTTTAAAAAATTAACGAATTCAATTCTTCGCGCAATAATTTTAACAGCTAAATTAATTAACTGTTCTTCCCAGATCTCTAACTGCAAATTTATAGAAATGCTGTTACGATTATAGCGCAGGGTATGGTTGCGATGCTGGATGATTTTTTTGTAATCCAATAACTCCTGATAATATTTAGGATAGACCTGCACAATCAAAATATCCAGATAGTTCCTGCGCAGATTTGGCTGACCTTTAACAATATTTAAATGTTCAGCTAAAAAAAATACTACTTTTTGAATACCGACAGCCTCTATTAAACGGTTGAGAGGCAAATTGTTAATTGATACTGTTTTTTCTTTATTATTATCGAGATAGCGGTATTTTATTGTTGTTTGCTGAAGTAAGTCATTACTTTTAAAAGATCCTTCCAGATTAAAATACCCCTGGTTAAATTTTAGCAGGTGTTGGTCGCTGGTTCCTCTAATGGAGCGGCCTAAGCACAGATAGGCGCAAGCCTCAATAAAACTGGTTTTACCTTGAGCATTGTTGCCATATAAAAAATTCATTCCGGTATTTGGTGAAAAATATAAATAGGAATAATTTCGGAAGTTTTCCAGGAAGAGGTTTGTTAGTTTCAATTTTATAAGCTTCCTTCAAATAATTTGAATTTTTATTTGAGATGAATTCGTTATCTCCACTATATCTCCTCTGAATAAACTCCTGGATCTTCTTTTTTCTATTGCACCGTTTACCAATACCAGCCCCTCTTTGATCAGATATTTTGCTTCACCGCCCGATCCAACTATTTCTGCCCACTTAAGAAACTGATCCAGATCTATCTGTTCAGTTTTTATAGATACTTTTTTTTGCACTGTTATCATTCCTATTGCAGTCTAATGGGTAATAGAAGGTAAATGAATTTATCTTCTTCCGATGTCGTTAAAACAGCAGCACTCGAGGGCCCGGTAAATTTAATCGTTAGCTGTTCTGTTTCTATTACCTTTAACCCATCCAGAAGGTATTTTGCATTAAAAATTATTTTTATATCCTCACCGTCCCATGTTGCAGGAACTTCTTCATGAATTCGCCCTATCTCCGGCGAATTTGAATTTATTTCGACAAAATCTTGTTTTGATTCTAACATAATCAGGTTAGTTCTATGTTTTACTTCTTCCCTTGCTATCAGCGATGCCCTTTCAACAGATTCTAAAAAGGTGTGAGTATCAAGAGTTACTTTGCTGCACCATTCGACAGGGATTACCTGTTGGTAATTGGGGAAATTACCGTCAATCAAACGGGAGATTAAAATGGTGTTTTCAAAGGTAACAATTAATTGTTTGTTGACGAGACCAAAAATAACCAACGAATCATCTTCAACCAGCTTGAAGAGTTCAGTTAGAGCACGCCCAGGAATTAGTAACTTTAAAAGAGATTGTTCATTTATTGGAAAAATGACCTCCTGTTTAACCATACTTAATCTGTGTGTGTCTGTAGAGACTATATTTAAAAAACTTTGATTAATTTTTTCGAATAGAGCTCCTGAAAACACTGGCCTTGTATGATCAGGATAAATAGATATGCTAACTCGTTTAATAATATTTTTTAGATCACGGCCATTGATTGAAAAAAGTTGTTTTTCCTGCTGCAGGGGAAAGGTTGGAAATTCATCTGCGGGTAATGAATTTAGCAACAATTCGGAGTAGCCATAATTGATTTTAACACTTAGAGACGATTGATCGAGTGTTAAGGAAATATTGCCTGGGGGAAAACGTCTTGCTAATTCTAACAGGTTTCGTGCGGGAAGAATTATTTTCCCAGGTTCTTCTATCTGTGCATTGACCGACGAGCAAAGAGTAAGTTCCATATCTGAGGCCGTGAGGAAAATTTGATCATCTTTTGCTTCAAGAAGGACGCCACTTAGAATAGGTAAAGTGTTTTTTGTTGATATTGCTCTTTGAACCTGGGATAAGCCATGAACTAATAAATTTTTATCAATTATAACTTTCAACTGCAAAACCTCCAGATGTTTTTATATTAATGGGTAGTAATAGTAGTAGGGGGTGTTAATGTTGTGGAAAAGGGTAAAATAGTGATATAGAATAATCATTTATTATTGTGGATAAGGAGTTGATAATTTAAGATTAAACCTGCAAATTGAAACGCTAAGTTTTCAGTTTTGCGATAATGTCTTTTATTGTTTGAGACAGGGTTGGGTCGATCGAGATATCTTTGGAAATTTTTTCAATGGCATGGATAACGGTGGTGTGGTCCCTGCCGCCGAAGGCATCACCTATCCGTGGCAGGGAAGAATCTGTCAGTTCGCGGCAAAGGTACATCGCGATCTGTCTTGGAAAAGCGACCTCTCTTGTGCGTCTTTTGCTTTTAAAATCCTCATTGCGTAGTGTAAAGTGATTTGCTACGGTTTCCTGGATCATGGGAATAGTAATAGGTTGCGGTTTGGAAGCACCGATTAGATCTTTCAAGGAATCAAATAATGTGTCAAAATCTATGCGATTATTGTTAAAAGCTGTATAAGCGGCGATCTTAATCAGAGCCCCTTCTAGTTCGCGGATATTAGTTTGAATTTTATTGGCAATAAATACCAAAACTTCATCAGATAGATCAAAGTTTTCTAGTTGAGCTTTCTTTTTTAAGATAGCGATTCTGGTTTCAAAATCCGGAGGTTGAATATCAGTAATTAGGCCCCATTCGAAACGGGAACGCAGGCGTTCCTCCAAAGTCGGAATTTCTTTCGGCGGTCTGTCGCTGGAAATAATGATTTGTTTATTAGCTTCATGGAGAGAATTAAAGGTATGGAAGAATTCTTCCTGGGTGCGTTCTTTTCCGGCCAGAAACTGGATGTCATCAACCAATAATACATCAATACTGCGATAACGTGTTCTGAAATCTTCTGTTTTATCGTCCCTGATGGAATTAATAAGGTCATTGGTAAATTTTTCGGAAGAAACATATAAAACCCGGTGCCGAGGGATATGGGCTGTAACATGATGACCAATGGCATGCATCAAGTGGGTTTTGCCTAAACCTACTCCTCCATAAATAAAAAATGGGTTATAGGCTCTGGCGGGTGTTTCGGCTACAGCTAAGGAAGCGGCGTGAGCAAATCGGTTGCTGTTACCAATAACAAAAGAATCAAAAGTATATTTTTGATTTAAGCGGGAAGGATAAGTATCCAATGAGAAGTCGCTGTCATAATAGTTTTTTTGTTTATATGAAAAAGGAACAGCCGGACCTGATTTTTGGTGGTCGGCCTTCAGCACAAATTTAAGGTTAATTTCCTGATTTAATAAGAGTTGGAGAGTATTTTTAATTAAATTATAATAACGGGATTGAAGCCAGTCCTGGGCAAACTCGTTGGGCACCAAGATCACCATGGTTTTGGTTCTGTCAATGTAATTAATCAGCTGAGTATACTGCATCCATGTATCAAAGCTGTATGAACTGAGTTCTGTTGACAGAATATCTAGTGTGCGTTGCCATAAAATAGGTAGCTGATTATGGCTAACCATCTGCAGTCCTCCTTGAAGCAAAGTAAAAAGACAAAAGAAATTTAAGCAGGATTTTTGAAAATAGTCAAGCGGGATCAGAGATTGAAAAAATATATATCCACAAATAGTTTTTAAAAAGATGTGGATAATTAGATTAGTGATAAAAAAAAACACTTCTCTGACTGTGAATCTTAATGGAGAGCGTGTTTATTTTTATATTGATAAACAAAGCATATTGGGGTTCAAGTGACATTATTAGAATAGCAAAAGTTATCCACAATATCAATATGATCTGGAAAAATAAACATCTTGATAAGTGAGAGAAGATATAGTCGCCGGATGAATCTGGCTGGAGTTATAACTGGCTTGACACATATCAAACATTGATTCTATAATGACAGAAGATGTGAAAATTAAAGAAATATCAAGATGTTTCTTGAAAATTTAAGGAGGAAGCGCAATTGAAGAGGACATACCAGCCTAAAAGGCGAAAGCATGCCAAAGAACATGGTTTTTTGGCCAGGATGGCAGATAAAGATGGTCAGAATGTGATCAGGAGACGTAGAAAAAAGGGAAGAAAGGTACTCAGCGCTTAAGGCCTAATATTGGCCTTTTGTTATCTAATTGCTTTTTTAAGAGGGTAATAGTTTGGATGGAGGGATCGGTTTGCTGGCAAAAAAATACAGGCTAAGCAGGCCGGCGGATTTTCGCAAGACATATGGCGAAAGGAAATCTGTTGCTAATAAATACCTTGTTTTATATATCGGGCGCAATCATCAAGGTATTACACGCATCGGATTTAGTGTTTCCAAGAAACTGGGAAAAGCTCATGATCGCAACCGAATTAAAAGACTGATGCGTGAGGCAGTACGAAAGAGTATTGGTAGAATAGCCAGGGGGCACGATTTAATTTTTATAGCCAGAGGAAAAATAAAAGGAATAAATTATCAGGGAGTAGAAAAGAATATTTGGCATCTTTTGGAGCGGGGAGATTTAGTTAGCAGAGAATGATTTGGGGTGAACCGGTGGAAAGAATTATTCTTTTATGCATTCGTTTTTATCAGATATTTATTTCACCGATATTGCCTCCGCGATGCCGTTTTTATCCTACTTGTTCACAGTATGCGTACCAGGCTGTAATAAAATTTGGATGGAAAAAGGGGTGTATAGCGGCATTTAATAGGATGGTAAAGTGCCATCCCTTTAATCCAGGCGGGTATGACCCTGTTTGATATTGGAAAAAATACAGTAGGAGGTGAATCCTGCTTCTTCCTTGACCGGCAGGGGGTAAGGGTTAGGAGAGTTGTGCAGGAGATTTATTGAGTATTTTAGTTGATTTTATTTCAGATACTATACAGACCCTCTACGGCTTTACCGGCAGCTTGGGCATTCCAAATTATGGCCTGGCCATCATTATATTTACGGTGCTATTAAAAATAATCATGTTACCCTTGACGGTAAAACAGGTTAAATCGATGGGGAAAATGCAAGAGTTGCAGCCCAGGATCCAGGAGATTCAGAAAAAGCATAAGGATAACCCGCAAAAATCGCAACAAATGGTGATGGAGATCTACCAGAAGGAAAAAGTGAATCCCTTTGCCGGGTGTCTGCCGTTACTAGTGCAAATGCCAATATTGTTTGCACTTTTCAGTGCATTGCGCTACTTTTTTGATCCGGCTGTGCATCCGGAAGTTCAAATGGAGCATGCTACCTTTATATGGATCACAAATTTAGGCCAGCCTGATCTGTATATCCTGCCATTGCTGACGGCAGTAGCTACCTTTGCTCAGCAGTGGTTTTCTATGGTTAATAAAAATGACCAAACCCAGAAAACATTTCTCTACATTATGCCGGTTTTTATGGGCTGGATCAGCCGAAGTTTTCCTTCAGGCCTGGCCTTATACTGGGTTGTCTATAGCGTAGTAAGTGCTGTGGAATACCTTTTAATCCGGAGAAGCACCGGAATAGCAAAGGAGGCAGCAAAGGGATAGATGAAGAGTATTGAAAAACAGGGTAAGACTGTTGAGGAGGCATTAAATGCTGCTTTAAAAGATCTCCAGGCTGAAAAGGAAGAGGTTGAATATCAGGTCTTGGAAGAGCCCAGCAAGGGTTTATTCGGTATCCTGGCTAGAATGGCCAGAGTAAAGGTAACCTTGAAGGAAAGTCCTGCTAAATTAGCCAAAAAGTTTGTTCAGGAAGTATTTAAAGAAATGGAGATCGAGGCTCAAACTGAAGTGCAGGTTAATGGCGATTTGATAACTCTGACGTTTCATGGAGATGGCCTTGGTATATTGATCGGCAGGCGGGGGGAGACTCTTGATGCCTTGCAGTACCTGGTTAACTTGGCAGTTAACAGGCGTTTGGAAAAGAGAGTCCGCATTATCTTGGATGTAGAGGGTTATCGCCTTCGCAGAGAAGAAACATTAATAAGGCTTGCACAGAGGTTATCCGAAAAGGCTAAGCGAACAGGACAAAAAATTTTACTGGAACCGATGAATCCGCATGAGCGCAGGATAATTCATACAGCTCTGCAAAACGATCGTTTAGTTAACACTATGAGTGAAGGAGAAGAGCCCTTCAGAAAAGTAGTGATTAGACCAAAAATTAAATAGAGGATAATATAAAAGCAAGAACCAATATACCCAGTAATTAGCATTACTGGGTTTTATACTAAGGCAACGGGAGTATACCAGCTTAAGAACCCGGGACGAGGAATTCCCCAATGAGGAGGAGCGGAATTGTTTGATACCATTGCTGCCATATCCACTCCGCTGGGAGAGGGGGGCATCGGCATCGTTCGCATCAGTGGCAAGGAGGCATTATTGATTGCTGATCGCGTTTGCAGGTTAAAAAATCGCAAATCTTTATTTGAAGTCAGTTCCCACACGGTTAATTATGGGTATGTAGTTGATCCTGCGACGGGAAATAAAATAGATGAGGTTTTGGTGACAGTAATGCATGGCCCCAGAACTTATACAGGTGAGGATGCTGTCGAGATTAACTGTCATGGCGGGATTGTTCCTGTTCGCAAGGTTTTGGATATGATGTTGGCAAACGGAGCTGTGCTGGCTGAGGCAGGGGAGTTTACCAAACGAGCGTTTCTCAATGGCAGGTTGGACTTGGCCCAAGCCGAGGCAGTGATTGATATTATTCGATCAAGGACCGAGAAGGGAATGGATCTGGCTGTCAGCCAGCTTGCCGGTTATTTATCCTCAGAGATCAACGAGATCAGAGATGAGCTGCTGGAATTATTGGCTTATATTGAGGCTGCCATTGATTTTCCCGAGGATGATGTTGATGATATTGGAATAAAGGAGATTGAGCAGAGGGTTTATCAGGTCAGGCGGAGAGTCGAGCGTCTCCTGGAGGATTCTAAAAAAGGCAGGATATACCGTGAAGGGATCAGGATGGTGATCGCTGGAAAGCCTAATGTTGGAAAATCGAGCCTGCTAAATGCCCTGATGAGAGAAAATCGGGCCATTGTAACTGATATCCCGGGAACCACCAGAGACATAATTGAAGAAGTGATAAATATTAAGGGAATTCCAGTTCGACTGGTTGATACCGCCGGGATCAGGACATCCAGTGACCTGGTCGAAAAAATTGGGGTTGAAAAGACTTTAGAGTATTTAGATTTGGCTGATCTGATCCTGCTGGTCTTAGACTCCGCGGCAGAACTTACATCGGATGATCTTGAAATAATAGAAAGAATTGGAAATAAGCCTGTCGTGTTTGTGCTGAATAAGATTGATGTTAAGAACCCTGTTCTGTCCCAAGATAATTTGGTCCAGATAATAAGGGGGAGACCTTTGGTCGAAATATCGGCTACTTTGGAAATTGGTCTTAACCTTTTGGAAGATCTGCTTGCTGAGATGGTATTGGGGGGAGAAGCTGGTGTGCATGGGCATGGTATGGTTACCCGGATCAGGCATATCGAGGCCCTGCGCAAGTCGGCCAGGTATTTGGATCAGGCGTTGGAAGGCTGTCTCCTGGGGGTTGCACCGGATCTTTTATCTATTGATATTAGGGGGGCATGGGAGTCATTAGGTGAAATTACCGGTGATACAACAAACCAGGATGTGCTGGACCGTATTTTTGCCGAATTCTGTATTGGGAAGTAAGGTGTAGCTAATGAGGTACAACGCTGGGAACTATGACATAATTGTTGTTGGTGCCGGACATGCGGGATGTGAGGCTGGACTGGCAGGGGCAAGGATGGGCTGCAAGACCCTGTTAATTACTATAAACCTTGACAATGTGGCTTTAATGCCGTGTAATCCTGCGGTTGGCGGTCCTGCTAAGGGACATTTGGTGCGTGAGGTGGATGCCCTGGGTGGGGAGATCGGAATCAACACTGATAAAACGCTGATTCAGATGCGTTTGCTGAATACTGGCAAAGGGCCTGCCGTACATGCATTAAGAGCCCAGGCGGATAAATGCCTGTATCAATTGGAGATGACAAAGACTATTGAAGGGCAGGAAAACTTGACCGTAAAGCAAGGGATGGCAGAAGAGGTCCTGGTTGATGAAAGAGGTATCGCCGGCGTTGTCACTCAAACGGGAGCTGTTTTTTATTGCAAGGCTTTGGTTATTGCCACAGGTACATACCTGCGGGGCAGAATTATTATTGGTGATTTATTTTTTGACGGCGGTCCTAATGGACAGTTCCCATCGATTGGATTGTCCTCTTCTTTGAAAGCCCTTGGCTTAAATTTAAATAGGTTTAAGACAGGCACCCCGCCCCGGATTGACCGGCGGACAGTTGATTTTTCTCGCATGAATATGCAACCGGGTGACCCTTGTCCCCGCCCCTTTTCTTTTCTGACCGACAGGCTGGAGCGGCCTCATGTTCCATGCTGGCTTACTTACACAAACGAGAAGACCCATCATGTGATTAGGGAGAACCTCCACCGGTCGCCTCTTTACAGCGGATTAATTGAGGGAGTGGGTCCGCGATACTGTCCTTCAATTGAAGATAAGATTGTCAGGTTTGCAGATAAAGTGGCACATCAGATATTTATCGAGCCAGAGGGATTATCTACCTATGAGATGTATGTGCAGGGGATGTCCACCAGCCTGCCGGAAGATGTGCAGCTGCAGATGCTGCGAACCATTTCTGGGTTGGAGAATGTAGAGGTCATGCGGGCAGGTTATGCGATTGAATACGAGGTTATTGATTCAACTCAGCTTAAGCCGACGTTGGAAACCAAGGTTTGCCCAGGTTTATTTACTGCAGGGCAGCTGAATGGAACATCAGGGTATGAGGAGGCTGCTGCCCAGGGCATCATGGCTGGGATTAATGCTGCCATGTATTGTAAGGAAAGGGAGCCTGTGGTAATTAAGCGTTCCGAGGCTTATATTGGGGTCATGATCGACGACCTGGTGACCAAGGGAACTCGTGAGCCCTACCGCATCATGACCTCCAAGGCGGAATACCGCTTGTTGCTGCGACAGGATAACGCGGATCTGCGGCTTACTGAAACAGGCCACCGGATCGGCTTGGCCTCTGCAGATCGCTATAAAAGGATGAGTGAAAAACAAGAAAAGATCAGGCGCGAGATGGAGCGCCTTCAGAAGACTGCAGTATCTCCCTCCGATGAGCTAACCATTAAGACACTTGAGCAACGGGGCAGCTCCCCGCTGAAAGGACCGGCCCTTTTAGCGGATCTGCTGCGGAGACCCGAGCTGGCTTATGCGGATATTGCCTTGATTTCGCCTGGTAGTGAGCAACTGGCGAGAGAAGTGGCGGAGCAGGTGGAAATACAGACAAAATATGAAGGGTACATCGCCAGGCAGTTGGCCCAGGTGGAAAGATTCGAAAAGTTAGAGGACAGGTCCTTGCCCCAGGATATTGACTATGCCCAGATCAAGGGACTTTCCATTGAGGCTAAGCAAAAACTGGCAGCTATTCGTCCGGTGTCAGTGGGTCAGGCAGGCAGAATTTCCGGGGTTTCACCTGCAGACGTCAGTGTTTTGCTGATTTACATTGAGCAAAAAAGGAGAGAAAGGAGCCAATCTGTTGGAGCGGTTAACTCAAACTGAAGGGCTGCACGGTTGGGGTTTGTTGGACATTGGTCTCAAACATTTGGCACTGGAGCCTGGTGAGGACCAGCTTTGCCAGTTTCGCCGCTATGCGGAGTTGCTTCAGGAATGGAACAGTAAAATAAATTTGACTGCTATTTCAGATTTAGAGGGGATAATTGTCAAGCATTTTCTTGATTCTCTTTTGTTTTGGCAGGAGATAAAGCCGGGGAATCACCGGAGACTATGTGATGTAGGCAGCGGGGCGGGTTTCCCCGGAATACCTTTGAAAATTATGTTTCCTTCCTTGGATGTTGTGCTGCTTGAGGCTACTGGGAAAAAGGTGAAATTTATGGAAATGGTAATTGACGACCTCAGTTTAAAGGGCATTACTGCTGTTAATGCGCGGGCAGAGGATTACGGGCGGTTAGCGAGTATTCGTGAAAGTTTTGACATCGCCATCAGCCGTGCTGTGGCGACTTTAGCGGTAATCGGTGAGATTTGCCTTCCCCTGATCAGAGTGGGCGGAATTATGGTTGGGCTCAAAGGACCTGACGCAAAACAGGAGGAAGCAGTTGCTTCCCCAGTGCTGGAAATGCTGGGTGGTAAGAGCATAAAAATGAATCAGGCCAGTTTGCCCTTTTTAAATTATACCAGGTATTGCTATGTGGTGGAAAAGAGCGGAATTACCCCTGATGCCTATCCCAGGCGACCGGGTATCCCGGAGAAAAGGCCGTTACGAGTTTGAATTCACCAGCTTTTTTTCAACATTAAAAATGCGGGGCCTTTCCCTCCGGGATCGGCTTTTTCTTTCGGGATCGGCTTTTTCTTTTATAAGGGCATTTCCGCCTTTTTTGTGCAGGAAACTAGATTCCCTTGTTGAATAAAATGAACGGAGACACGCCGCTTAAAGTAGAGGTCATAAGTTAGAAGTCGGAAGTTAGAACAGGCAACGCGAATTTACCCGCATAATTTCAATGGGACGCGGAATGTACATAATTATAGTTTTTGGGGTGAGAAGATGGGCAAGGTGATAGCCATTGCAAACCAGAAGGGCGGGGTCGCCAAGACCACAACTGCTGTTAATCTAAGCACATGCCTGGCAATGGCTGCTAAAAAGGTCTTGCTGATTGACCTTGATCCCCAGGGCAACGCCAGCAGTGGGCTAGGATTAAGCCGCCTGAGCACCCCAAACTGCATTTATGATGTGATTATTAATGGGTTGCCGATCTCAAGTGTGGTGCGCCGGACAGAAGTTGATAATCTGGATTTGGTCCCTGCTACCATGCAGCTGGCCGGTGCAGAAGTTGAGCTGGTGCCGGTAGCAGGCAGGGAGCTGAGACTAAAGAGAGCATTGGAGAGCATCAGGTTAAGGTATGATTATACCTTTATTGATTGTCCGCCTTCTCTCGGGTTGTTGACCCTGAATGCTCTTACGGCTGCTGATGATCTTTTGATACCCATTCAGTGTGAATATTATGCCTTGGAAGGGCTAGGGCAGTTAATGAATACCGTTGGTTTGGTGCAAAAACATTTAAATCCCGGTTTGGGAATCGAGGGTGTGCTCTTGACCATGTTTGATGCCCGGACCAATTTGGCTATCCAGGTTGTCGACGAGGTTAAGAAGTATTTTAAGGGCAAGGTGTATCGTACCATAATTCCCCGGAGCGTACGCCTCAGCGAGGCTCCCAGTCATGGTAAGCCTATCGTCTTATATGATCCGAAATCTAAGGGGGCAGAGGTTTATACTGATCTTGCAAGGGAAGTGATGGAGCGTGATTAAACGAGGACTGGGAAAAGGCCTGGAGGCGCTTATTCCCCCCGGTTCCAACCTTGCCGCCGGCGGCCAGGGGGTATTGATGGTAGCTGTTGAGCATATTGACCCAAACCCGTATCAGCCAAGGAGGAGTTTCGACGATGCCAAGCTGGAAGAGCTGGCGGCTTCTATCAGGGAGCACGGAGTAGTTCAGCCGATTGTTGTAAGACCCCTCGGCGGAGGCAGGTATGAATTGGTGGCCGGGGAAAGACGATGGAGAGCATGCCGCTTGTTAGGCATGGAAAGCGTACCGGCGGTAGTAAAAGACTTGTCTGCCAGCCAGACCACGGAGCTGGCTTTAATTGAAAATATTCAGCGGGAAGATTTGAGTCCTCTTGAAGAGGCCGGCGCATTGCGAACATTGATGCAGGAATTCGGTTTTACCCAGGAGCAACTTGCTCTTCGTTTGGGAAAGAGCCGTCCTTATGTCGCAAACATCCTCAGATTGTTGCAATTGCCCAATGAAATTCAGGTCCTGGTTAGCCAGGGACAACTGTCTGCTGGTCATGCCCGAGCACTTTTAAGCATCGAGGAACCGCAAAAAATGATTGTCATCGGCAGGGAAATTGCTCGCAGGGGCTTAAATGTGCGGTCAACTGAGGAGATGGTGCGAAAAATCGTTAACTCAGACAAGACCCCCCGTCAGGGCAGGAAGAAAACAGGAGTGTTTCCCGAGGCGGATCTGGAGGCGTTAGTTGACGAACTGCAGAGTTTTTTGGGAGCTAAGGTTCGGATCAAGGTTGCCGGCGAGGGCGGGAGGCTCGAGATCGAGTATTATAGTAAGGACGATCTGTCCCGGGTGATCGACCTGATTTTGCCGCGTTAAAAATTCAGGTTACTGTTTCACGTGAAACAATTTAGCAGGGAAGGCTGCGGTGTGGGCAATAATGATCTACTTGGACAATGCGGCAGGGACTTGGCCAAAACCGAATGAAGTGCAGCAGGCAATATGCGATTACCTGGGAAGTTCCGGGGGAAACCCAGGCCGGGGCCAGTATGGCAGCAGTACGCGAGCGACCCATAGGATTTGGCAGGCAAGAATCCAAGCTGCAAGGCTGTTTAAAACAAGGGATCCCGGCAGCTGGATCTTTACAAACAACACTACCCATGCATTGAACATGGCATTAAAAGGTGTTCTGAAGCCAGGGGACCATGTGATCACAACCAGCATGGAGCACAATTCCGTGCTGCGCCCCTTGCGGAAAATGGACCGTATCGGTGTTGAGACGACCCTGGTGCAGGCGGATGTTACGGGGAGGATAGACCCGGCAAAGGTGCGGGCCCAGGTGAAAGAAAACACCAGGCTGATTGCAATCACCCATGCCTCGAATGTAACAGGGGCGATCATGCCAGTGGCAGAGGTGGCGGCAATCGCAAAGGGTTATGATCTGCTGCTGCTGGTCGATGCCGCTCAAACGGCAGGGGTTTTGCCGGTATACCCCGAAGAATTGGGAATTGATCTGCTGGCGACGGCAGGACATAAGGGCCTGTACGGACCTTCCGGCAGCGGTTTGCTGTATGTCAGACCGGGCCTCGTTATGGAAACCTTGATGGAGGGTGGGACCGGCAAAGATTCGGATTCAGAGGGGCAACCTGAAGACGGTCCGGAGCGCCATGAGGCCGGAACTCTAAATTTGCTTGGTATCGTAGGCCTGAGTGCCGGGATGAGCTTTGTCGAAAAAACCGGGCTAGATAAAATCAGGAGCCATGACAAGGCATTGGCAACAGCATTTATTGAAGGGCTGGCCACCGTTCCCCGGATTAAAGTTTACGGGCCACGAGCCCCTGAGGATAGACTGGGCGTTGTTTCAGTTAATCTTCCCCCATTAGCGCCTGACCGGGTAGGCTTTCTGCTGGATCGGTTTTATGGGATAGCGGTAAGGACCGGGCTGCACTGTGCTCCATCGGCTCATCGAACTATTGGGACCATTCCCGCCGGAACAGTGCGCTTCAGCTTTTCGTTTCAAAACGACTTGGCTCAGGTGGAAACGGCAATTAAGGCGCTAAAAGACATCGCGAGTGAGAATTAATAGCAATAAGCGAGGAAATAAACTATGTTGGGAACGGCTGTGAATATCCTGGCAATAATTGTGGGTGTCGCCCTGGGGCTGGCCTTGCGAAAAGGCCTGCCGGAGAGGGTAATAAATATCGCAATGCAGGCCTTGGGTCTGGGTGTGGTGATGATCGGGATTGAAATGGGGCTAGCGACAAATAACATTTTGATTGTCTTAACAAGTATTGTGGCTGGCGCAGTAGTTGGGGAACTCATAGGTATTGAATGCCTGCTCGAAAGATTGGGGGAACGTACCTACGCCATGCTTGGCGGCAAGTCTGCTGACAGCTCGTATGGGAAAGCCTTTTTGTCGGCGACACTGCTTTTTTGTGTAGGTGCCATGGCTATTGTGGGAGCACTGCAAAGTGGCTTGGAAGGAAGGCACGACATACTCTACGCCAAGTCGTTAATAGACGGGATAACGGCGATCATGTTGACATCCACCCTCGGTCCGGGGGTCCTCCTGTCGGTGGTGCCGGTTGGGTTGTATCAAGGGGGAATTACACTTCTGGCCGGCTGGCTAGAACCGTTTTTTGTCACGGCCATAATAGCAGAAATGAAAGCAACAGGAGGCCTGCTGATTATTGGCATCGGGTTGAATCTGCTGGGATTCCAGCGAATTAAGGTGGGAAACATGCTGCCGGCCATCCTGTTTGCGATGATTCTGGCTGCCATGTTGCATAAAGCGGGCTTTATATAGGCAAGAAGAGGGGGGGCAGCGCCCCCCCTCTTCTTGCTTAAAAACAATTTTTTAATTCCGAACATTAGGGATTGTGGCCATGGGGCCTTGCTTCCTTTAGGGTGGACTTATTAGTCCATTGGTATATTTCCAAGAGGGAAACCCTGGCTTTTTCAGCTAATCGGGCGCAGTCTTCATATTCCGGGGCTGCCTTGACTCGGGTCTGTCCGGTATAGGGATCGACAACCTGGCTGTATTTGACCTTAACAGGACCCCAGGGGGTATTAACCTCTTCCTTCCAACGGTTGGCAACAAAGCGCTGTTCAGTTCGGAACCTGATGCCGATGGTGCTGGTTTCAGCCATAATCAGACGAGAAATTTCCTGGCACTTCTCCGGAGGGCAAATAACAGTCAATACTGTGCCAGGCCGGCCCTTCTTCATGTGAGTTGGGGTAAGGACAAGGTCGAGGGCACCGGCAGCAAAAATCTTATCCCAAAGATAGCTGAAAAGCTCGGGGTTCATGTCATCGATATTGGTTTCAAGGACGCTAACCGTGTCCACTCTGGTCCCTGGCAGATTGCTGGATTCAATCAGAAAAACCCGCAAAAGGTTTGGGTGGGATAACCGGATTTTGCCGGCACCATAACCTGTCTGCATCAGGGTCGCAGCCGGCAAGAGGCCAAAACTGCCGGCTAAAGAGGTGATCAGAGCAGCACCTGTAGGAGTGACTAGCTCAGCTTGAACCGGCGAACCGTAAACCGGAATCCCGGTCAACAGCTCGGCCGTCGCCGGTGCGGGCAAAGGAAGACGGCCATGTTCAGTGTTTACCCACCCCGATGTTACGGGGAGCGGTGATGATAACACCTGGTCGATCTGCAAAAACTCCAACCCGGCAATAGTACCCACCACGTCTACGATAGCGTCTACAGCGCCTACCTCATGGAAATGCACGTGGTCAATGTCTGTCCCATGCACCTTCGCTTCAGCATGGGCCAGGGCCAAGAAGACTCTGGCAGCCTTTTCAATAACGGATGGACTCAACTGGCTCTTATGTAAAACCTCCAAAATATCTGACAAGTGGCGCATCGGCTGCGGCTCATTTACCAGCACCCTGACATCTGTTGCGGCAATACCCTGTACCCTGACCTTCTCCACCTGTAGAACATATCCTCCAACCATTAATTTGGCTAGTTCCTGTTCCAGCCATTCTAATGGCACGCCAGCATCCAAGAGGGCCCCCAGGCACATGTCTCCGCTAATACCTGAAAAACAATCAAAATAAAGGGACTTCATAAATTCTACCTGGTTTCTGAAACCTAAACAAATCTGATTCACATAAAAATATCCAGATTTATTTCAGGCTTCTCTCCCACCGACTAGCGGGAGGCAGTATCACAGGTTTCAACTGCTGAGCTACGGACTCTCGTCCGTATTCCGGGTGGCTTGCCGCCGTTAGCATATCGCTGACCGTTCTGCCCGGAAGGGGGTGTTACCCACCGCCTGGGTCGCTGACTGTACGGCGACGGCCTTTCACTGCGTGTACCGCGCCATACTTGCTGCAAACTTTATAACAAAGGGTTTACCCCGCTGTCAGTTGTTTTCTGTGGTGCTGCCAGGAAACCAGGCTTTTCACCTCCTTT
>Ga0208734_100038_pt1 | contig 73864 bp, 67 predicted proteins | sample Subbio2Aug_QV11A_FD_184824 | JGI IMG/M metagenome (GOLD analysis project Ga0208734, IMG submission 184824) | Serpentinite rock and fluid subsurface biosphere microbial communities from McLaughlin Reserve, California, USA - CR12Aug_QV11A (SPAdes) | ecosystem: Environmental > Terrestrial > Deep... | reverse complement strand
ACGCATTGCATGATGTTTTTGGATTTAGAACTGATTATCAGATTGTTAGTTTGAATGAAATGAAAAAAATTTTTAAAGATACAAAAAATGAAAAAACATTACGCAGTTTTTAGAAATTCTAAAAACCATGGGTTCCTTTATTTACAAGGCTTCCCAGGGTTTTTGAACGCTTAAAGTGTCAAAGATGGGATAATACTATAGAAAAAAAAATTAGCCAAGCAGAAAATGAAAAATAGTACAAATGTTGGCCAGTCGTAGCAAACCAAGAACCGCCCCCGGCTTGCATAGAGGACGGTTCTTTGGCAAGTCGTTGCAAGTCAAGAACCGTGTCCCCGACTTGCTACCTGCTGCTGGCTACCTTGGCAACGAATTTCTTAGCTGTTTCCGTCACCAGAGCATAGTCACCCTTCTTGGCTCCGGCGGTAAGTTCCCCGCCGACGCCAATGGCGACCGCGCCGGCGGAAATCCATTCGCCGGCATTGTCCAGGTTGATGCCGCCGGTAGGCAGAATAGCCACATGGGGCAGGGGACCCCGCACATCTTTAATAAATTTGGGTCCAAAAGAGGTGGCTGGGAACAATTTCACTACATCGGCCCCCAGTTCCATGGCGTTAACCATTTCAGTAACGGTCACAGCACCAGGGACGCACACTTTACCGTACTTGTTGCAAAGGCGGATCACTTCCGGGTCCAGGTTTGGGCAAACCACAAACTGGGCCCCCGCTAACAGGGCCAGGCGCGCTGTGGGAGCATCAATGACAGTCCCGGCGCCAAGGAGGATCTCTCCTTTTTTGTATTTGGCAGCCAGGTCTTTCAACACCTCCACGGCTCCCGGCACGGTAAATGTGATCTCAATGGCCTCCACACCGCCCAGCCGGACCGCTTCAGCTATATCCAAAGCCATTTGGGAAGTTTCAGCCCGGACCACCGCCACAATACCCGATTGCGAAATTCTCTGCAGCACCTGTACCTTTTCCAACATAAAATCATCTCCTGTTCGATCTGGTTATATTATTGCATATCCTCACAAGCGGAAGCGGACCCTGCCTGTTTTTTCTTAACACGCACCTGGGTTAAGAACCGCCTCCTGTTGAGCGCTGCCGCATGATTTGAATCCAGGTCTGTCCATTAACCCGCTCTATTTCCTGCCCGTCTTTGAAGAAGAACCGGGTTGGGGAAGCGGCGTTTTCTTTCTTCCATGTCCCCTGGAAGTGTTCTCCCTGAGCATAAAAAGCAATCGGCCCTTCGCCAAGCAGTTCCGGGGTGGGGCGAAGAAATAAATCAGTGCCATGGGGCGCGTACTGAACAATAATGTTGCGGGCAAAGATAGCTGCACCGGTTGCATCCCGGTGTATTTGCCCGTTAACAAGGCGCTGATAGGAGCCCCTGTCCGGAAGGTACCTGTAGCTAACCCGGTAGTTTGAGCTATATTCCAATACTACCTCTGATACGGCAGCGCCCTCCCTGCCTAAAAAGGCCGGCCTGATAAGCACCTCTTGCGACTGGGACTCAGCTCCCAGAGTAGAAAGGTTAACATAAAGATTATGCGGGGCCCGGCGGGAATTATCCCGGAAAAAGCTGGCGCTCCCCGAACGCAGGGCATTTGTCCCCCGCACATTCAAGCCTCTGATCCGGTCCAGCACATCGACCCCGGCACTGGCATAAATAAAATGAACATCGTTTTCCAGCGCCAGCATACTGCTGTGGGTTCTGGCGCTGCGCACCGGACCCACTTTGGCGGGGAAACTGGAAAAGAGGGCTAAATAGCGGGTAATACCCCCTTCCACCTCGTATTCATAAACAATACTGGCACTGGCCAGGCCATGTTGGGGCCTGGCCTGGGGAGCGTTATCAAGCACAACGCCATACACCGGCCGGCGCTCGGCCTGGGGTGTCATCGAGGCCAAATCACCAGCCAGCTTTTTTTGGGCTGCGGCCAGCAGCCTTTCCTTCTCCCGCTGCTCTACCCGTAAATTCCGAAGCTCTCTTTCTCTTTGTTGCTGCAGGTCAATAACGCGCTGGCGCTGGGTTTCCATGGTTGTTTTCCGTTCCTGCAGGAAAGCCTGATCCTGCCTTACCCTGCCGACCATCTCGGCATCCTGCTGCAAAATACGGTGCATATAAACAATGCCTACAATCAGTTCGCTGAAGCTCTCCGCCTCCAGCAACAGCCCCAGATAAGACGAGCCGCCTTTCATATAAGCAGCGCGCACCCGCTTGGCAAAAACCCGGTTTGTTTCCTCCAGCCTGGTCCTGACTTCCGCCAGCTCCACTGTTACCTGGGATATCACTCTTTCCGTTTCTGCCAGTTCTTGATCAAGGTTTACTACCCGCTCAGTCCGGGATCGAATAGCCTCATCCAAAGCTTTGAGCACTTTTTCCAGCTCGCTGATTTCCGTCCTGGTCTGTTTTACCCGCTCCCGGATATTATCCGGACTGCCGTAGGCGAGGCTGTGGAATTTAGCCGCTCCGAGCACAAGGCACAGAACAAGAACAGCAACTGCAATTAAAGAACGACGCATGCCGGCCCCTCCCGCTCCTAAATTACCCTCGTAGGAACTTACGCACAGCCACGAGACTGCCAAGCCCTCCCATCAAGGTCCCCATCACCAGCAGTCCGGCAAAAATTGGCCACAGCCTTGCCTGGTCTGTCACCGGCTGCAGAAAAAATATCAGTGCATCCCGCTCTAGCAAAATGGCTAAGCGATGGTATAAAACTCCCAGGGGAACAGCAGCAGCCAAAGCGCCTAGCAAACCCATCGCCATTCCCTCCATGAAAAATGGAAACCTGATAAAGGAGTTGCTGGCACCCAAATATTTCATCACTCCGACTTCCTCCTGGCGGGCCATTACAGAAAGCCGGATGATGGTCACAATCAGGAAAACTGCGCCTGTAGCCAAAAGCAAACTGATCACCAGAAAAAGCATATTCAGCCAGCGGGTGGCGGCAAGCAAACGAGTAACAATCTCTTCACCGTAGTCAGCCAGTTCTACCCCCGGAATAACACGTATTTTTTCCGTCAGGGCGGGCACAAGAGCAGGATCTGTGGCCCGGACCCGAAACATATCCGGCAAAGGATTATTTTCTCCCGCCAGCCCGGCAAAAAGATCGCTGTCGCCAAGGGAACGGCCAAATTCAGCCAGGCCCTGTTCCTTAGAAACAAAGGTTTGTTCCCCCACGCCCTCAAGCCCGGCCAGCCGCGCCCGCACCGTTTCCACTTTTGCGTCATTGCTTAAAAAAACGCTGATTTCCACATTCCCGGCGACATTTTTCAGCATTTGCCCGGCATTTAAAGCAGCTAAGAGAAAGCCTCCCAAAATAGCCAAAGAAATGGCGATCATCCCGGCAGTGACAACCGCCAGCCAGAAATTCCGGCAAAGGGAAATCAAGCCCTGGCGCAGGCAGTATTTTAAAGAATTAAGATTCATGGCTATAACCACCCCGCCGCTCATCACGGACTAATCGTCCTTTTTCCAGGGCAATAACGCGCCGGCGCATCCTGTTCACCACATCCCAGGCATGGGTGGCGATAATCACCGTGGTGCCCCGCTGGTTGATCTTTTCAAAAATATCCATTAAATGCTTGGAATTGTCCCGGTCCACATTCCCTGTAGGCTCATCGGCTAAAACCAAGAGCGGATCCTTGACGATGGCCCGGGCAATCCCTACCCGCTGCTGCTCTCCTCCGGACAACTCGCCAGGAAAAGCACCGGCTTTCTCGGTCAGGCCTACTTCCGCCAAAACTGCAGGGACCTTCAGCTTGATTTCCCGCGCTGAGCGGCCGATCACTTCCAGCGCAAAGGCCACATTTTCGTAGACTGTCTTTTGTTTTAAAAGCCGGAAATCCTGAAAGACCATGCCAATCCGGCGGCGGTGCCTCAATAACTCGCCTGCATTAAACTTATCGGCATCACGTCCATGAAAATATATCTTGCCGGAGCTTTGCCGCTGCTCGCGAAACATCAGTTTTAGCAAGGTGCTCTTGCCGGCGCCGCTTGGTCCCACTAAGAAGACAAATTCACCACTGTCAATTTGCATGGAAACATCTGCCAGCGCCGGACTGTTGCCGTTATAAAATTTTGTGACTTTTGCCAGTTCAATCAAAAGAGCCCCTCCTCTAAAGCTGTTGTGGCTTAGGTTCCAACTCCTTGAAAAAGGTCACGGCTAATTCGGCCATCGCCCGGTAACCATTCCGGTTGGGGTGGGCGTCGTCCACAAAATAATCCCTTCTCCCCCAACCGGTATCCGGGTCTAAAAGTGAATGGTAAAAATCCAGGATCTTTAAGCCTCGTGAAAAAGCCAGACCCCGGTACGCCTGACGGTAGCTCTGCAGGGCTTCGGCCATCCGGGCCAGGAAAGAGGCAGAAATATCCGACCCCCGCCGGCACAAAGGTGGAGGCAAGGCAATCACCGGCAAAATTTCCGCGCGGAGGGCTTGATCCGCCATCGAGCTGACATTTCCTTCAGCCTTTGCCGGAGTTGTTCCAATCCATGCATCATTAGTCCCGCCAAGGATTATTACTACCCGCGGTTTTAAACAGACTACATCCTGATAAAACCGGCTGGCCATTTCTCCCGTAGTTTCACCATTAATTCCCTTATTTTCCGCTTTAAGGCCGCTGGCGCCGGCCGCCAGGTTCAGCCAGGAAGCACCCGGACCATAAGGGAAACCATATGTAATACTATCACCGATACCGACAAGGTCGAGCAACATACCATTTCCTCCGATCAAACAACAAAAGCAGTCAATTTTTCCTTATTTGGATTTGCTCTGCAAATGCTGCCCGAGCTCCCGGTCTGCCTTTTTGATGTGGTTGGTGATCCAATCGACTACAGTCTTATTGACGGTGATCACGAAGGACAGGGTCGGACCTTGTTCTTCCAGTTTAGCTCTAAGGCCGGCAACATTCTGCAAATACTCCCTATGCATCCCCTGATGGGCCTTATACTGGGGATAACCGCTGGCTATTTGCAATTTCTCCTCGGACGAGAAATGCTTGGCGGCATAATCCTCTAAGAAATCGATCATACTGCCGACAGTTTCCTTACCCTTGCCTTGATTACATGCTTCCAGCAACCTGCTCAGCATATCGAACAGCCCTCGATGCTGTTCGTCGATCTCGCTGACCCCCACTGCCAGGGTTTCGTTCCACTTGATTGCCATTTATCCCCCTCCTTTGACTGTTTTCTCTCTAATTCGACAAGGAATCAGAAATACCTGTTGCTGTGAAAATTGAAACGGGAAGCAGCAAGAACTGGCGTAGCCAGCCGCTCCTCCCGCTTCTTACCCTCTCCTCTTTCTCTTTTGCTTCTATTTTCTGAGCAGGCTGCCTGTCTGGTCGAACTGCACAGGATAAGGCTCGCCAAGAATTTCGATATCAGGCCTGCCCCGCAGTTCTTCCAATACGGGCAAGGAAACTTCAATCTCATTCAACTCTAAAGTGTTGTTGATGCGGACAATTTTCACATCAGGCGGTTCGACCAAATTGCAGCAACTCACAGCCACGGCAATGGCCTCCTGATCGGTGTTGACAAAAACTGGTATCTTACCGCCACCCAGTTCCGTTGAAGTGATGACGTTATTAAACGTATAAGTAAAGTCAATACCGTTGACTACCTTTAAAGTCGTGATATCTGCAGTTCCAATCCCGCAGGCGTTGCCGTGAGTTTCTTCCGTCAAGCCCAATACAACTATTTTTTTGATGGGCGGGGCTGGAAAGCCTGGCTCGCCGGAGGTATTCCGGCCTGTGATGTTGGGATCCATGCCGTTGCCGGAGATGTTTTTGCCGATTTCATTCACAATCAAGACATCGATGGCGGACATTAAAAGTTTCGGCATCATGGCTTTGGCTTCGGCCAATAAAGAGATTTCCTCCTGGTAAATATTTTCGGCTGCCACACTGACAATTTTAGCCGTCTCATCATAAGCGTTTTCCAGGATCGCCAGCCCAAAAATCACATTTGCATTATTAATAATTTCCTGGCCCAATGCCGGGATTAAGCGGTTAAAACTGCTAAAACCCTGGGTGTGGATCTTGGCGGCGCCCTTATGTTTGCCCAGGCCAATAGAGAGCATTTTCATCAGGCCGCTTTCATGGGTTCCCTTATAGTCGGTATGGGGCTTAACCCGGCAAACCGGGATAATAGCGTCACATTCATATGCTATCTTATCAAGGTATACCGGGTAGCCATTTTCTAATCTGGTTATTTCCACAACCTCCATGCTGGACTGAACCGGTACTCCCATCATTTCTGCGGTTATACCGTAAGTAGCCAGCAGTTCCTTCTGGCCTTCGGCTGTGGACCCACCATGGCTGCCCATAGCCGGCACTATAACCGGACTGGCTCCCAGCTCTTTCAGGTTGTCCACCAGAGCCCTGGTGATCCGGCCAATATTGGCGATGCCGCGGCTACCCACTGCAACGGCAATCCTGGCACCTGGTTTCACTCGTTCTTTAATACCGTCTTTTTTAACTTCTACTGCCACCGCAGCTTCAATATCCTTTACAACCGGCGCCTTGAAAACCTGCCGGATCTTGACCATGGGCGGGAGCGGGACATCGAAACCGCCTTCAAGTGTAACATTAACCTGATTAACCATTAAGCATCCTCCTTCGATTCTCTTTTGAGCAATATATCATATTCCACTGGCCGAAGTTTCAAGCAAGGATCGATATTCAACATTATTCGCCAATACCTCCCCTAATCCCTGCCAGAAAAAAAATGTGCTTAACATAACAAAAACCCGCCCCTCACGGGCGGGCAGGTCAGATATGGTATTTTTTCCTTAATGATCAGTGAATTTCCCGCATGACTGTTTGCACACTGTCTTCCATGGACAGGGGTTTATCCATCCGCTCATCAATAGTGACGTTCGTGATCACCCTGGCCGCCCCGCGGCTAAAGGGCACCTGGTGCATTCTTTTTACGGCGTCCAGAACTTGCTCCAAATCTCCCTCAATAATGGTGGAAGTAGGGGTTAGCTGGTGTTTCAGCCCTTTCTCCTTTTCTAATTCCTTATAACAGGCGGCAATAAAGCTGCTGAAACTGGCGGAATCGGTTCCCACAGGAACAATATTGATTTCAACTAAGGCCAATTGGTTTACCTCCTTTCTAATTTGTTTTGCACCTGGTTCAAGATTTGGCCGGCAGTCATGCCGGAAGCATCAATCACTACCGCTTTAGTTTTTACATCTTGATAGCCGGCAAAATTGGAATCCATACCCGTGAGCACAATGGCGTCACAATTTAGAAGCTCTGCCTGGCTCCTGCCGCGGGAATCAAGGCTTACTACTTCGTAGCCGTTTGCTTGCAGGATATGCTTAACATCACTTAAGGCACCCTCTACGGCAATCCGCTGCATAAAGAATCACCTCCAGGAATTTCTGCGGTGATAGTATACCCGCAAAAAGCCAAAAAAATCTCCCGTAACCAAAAGGCAGCGGGAGTTTGGCTATTTAGCATTCCTAACGAATTTCGACTTCCTGAGTGCCGTTGATGCCGCGGACATAAGCCTTGCGAAGGGATAAACCGCCTGGAAGGGTAAGGGTAACCAGCTTTACTCCCGTTATGCAGCCAGGTTTATCCAGGGGTCCTTCCTTCTTCCTGCTGCATACCCGGACATAAGCAATATCTCCTTCGATAAAATGTTCAGCAAAAACCTCTGTATGATTCAAATCATGTAATTTCGTACCAATGCTGATAAAAACGGCTCCGTCAGGCAGCTCGACGGCTTCAACCCCGGTCACAAAAGCTAGTTTACACACATTTATCGCCTACCTATTTTAGAGTAATGCGGACCGCTAAAGGTCCCTTAACCAGCATATGTGGCAAAGCAATAAATGGTGCGCCTTCACAATGAGGCTCCAAAAACGCAGCAGCCAATGGCTCCGTTAAGCTGAGGTTTTGCGGGGACGATTACCTCCATGCCCAGCTCCCTTGCCAGAAGCTGCCTGACCCCTTGATTTTCGGCCACACCCCCGCAGAAAACTAGGCGCGGGCTGAGGAGATTTTTCAGCAGGGGCTTCACCCTTTTCACCACTGAATAATTTACACCGGCTGCCAGCTCTTCTAAGGAATACCCTTCCAGGACCTTGCTGATCAGCTCTGATTCACCAAAGATGGCGCAGGTGGCATCTAATTCTACCGGGTCTTCAAAGTGAGTGCTCAGTTCGGCCAGGTCCATTCCCAGGACGGCTGCCATGTTCTCCAGGTAGCGGCCGGAACTGGCCGCACAGCGGTCATTGGTATAAAAACCGGCCATCCGCCCGTCCCGCACCAGGATTACTTTACTATCCTGCCCGCCCAGGTCCAGAAGGGTAAAATCCTTAAGGCCGGTCTGGAAAACCGCCCCCAGCAAGTGGGCCTGCAGCTCGGGGATTACATGCCCCCCTTCCACCGCCAGGGTATTGCGTCCATAGCCCGTGGAAATCACCTTGTCAACTAAAGGCAGTCCCAATTCATTAAAGGGGATCAGCAGCTTCCCTTCATGACAGCGGCCCAACCGCCGGTAAAACCCCATGGTGTCGAAACACCGGGTCTCCACCACCTGCCCGGTTTCCATGAAGGCCATTTTTACATCCCTGCTGCCAAGGTCAATACCGCAAATCAAAAGAGTCACCGCCTCATTTCTTCAGCATCTGGACAAAGCTGTCCACTCGCATTCTGCTCCTGGCATCCAGCCGGTCTGGCTTGTCACCTTCCAGGGTAAGGATGGGGATGTCAATCCTTTCCCGCAGGATTAAATCCTGCATCTGCCGGAAACAAAAGGTCTGAGCGTAGTGGATAATCCCGTCCAGCCGCCGTAACCTAGCCTGTTCCTGAATGTCTTTGATCCGGGCAAAAACGTCGTAGGGGTAGGTGTATTGCCGGTACTGTTCCACCAGATCTGCGGCAACAAAAGGCATGCTGAACTGTCGTTGCACCTCGTTAAACACCACCCTGGCCCCGATGGTCTCCAGGTAATCGTAGAGATCGGGGCAGATCGGGGGCACCCCAATATAGCCCAGGCGGAGAAAGCCGTGTTCAGGCGGACTTCCTTCCGCCTTGCTGATCACCTGTTCCAGGTCCTGGGCAAACCCCGGCAGGTCCAGGTTAAAATCACTGCAGGAGACCTGATAAAGGTGGTTAATAAAACCCCGCACCCGGTTTTGCCGCCAGGTTAGTTCATCAAGATAATGCACCCGCCGGCGCACGGCATCCAGCTTTTCCTTCCAGTCCCATACTGTCTCCCATTCTGTTCCGAAATACTCCATCAGTTTCTCCACCTGGAGCTTCAACATATCATAATCCCGCCCATAAGGATAGGCAAAGGGAATAGTCTTGATCCCCCGGCACTCAAAAATTTCCATTAAGGCATGGGTAAAACTGCAGTCCCCCTGGGTAACCGCGATCACATATTGAATATCCTTGGCTTCCATTACCGTCGAGTAGATCCCTTTTATCCAGCTGCAGACATTGCGGGGAAAACCGGCAAACTCGGCTTCCAGAACCAGTTCGCGGCAGCGGGGATGGGTGATAAAAATATTGTTTATATCTACCGGCATTGCTCCCGCCGCGAAAACTACCTCCACCGGAATGCTGGTGGTGAAGCCAACTTTTATCCCTGACCAGTCTACCACTTGGCTAGCCTCCTCTGTTGGTGCCGCTCAACAGATCCGCCGGTAAGACGTCTCAGCCAGGCTACCAGGAGGTAAACCAAGGGAGTATCGGCCACGGCAATAACCACCTTGACCAGGTATTGTCCCAGTATTGCCGGCAAAAGCTCGGGCCAGACACCATAAAAGGCCAAGGTGATAAAAATTACTGTATCCAGCATCTGGGACACCATTGTAGAAAGGTTGTTCCGCAGCCAGAGGTGCTTGCCCCCGGTGCGCTGACGCCAATAAGAAAAGGCCCAGACATCATGCAACTGGCTAACCAAGTAAGCTGCCATGCTGGCTGCCACGATCCGCAGGTTGGTCCCCAGGATAGCCTGGAAGGACTCCTGCATCGGCCAAAAAGGAGCCCAGGGCATATACATTGCCAGCTGGACCAGGACCGCAGCCAAAAGAGAGGCTACCAGGCCAGACCAGACCAGGGCATTGGCCCGCTTCCTGCCCCAGATTTCGGTCACCGCATCGGTAATGGGGAATGTCAATGAATAGGCTATTACGGCGGCTGGGACAACGATGGCGCCGCCGATAGGGACTGGTTTCACTGCCAGGACATTGGCAATCACCAAAAGTCCCGTAAACGAACAGGCCAACAGCAAAAAGGCCTGATCGCCGGAGTTCATAGGTTGTCCTTCATATTGAGCCGAAGCTCTCTTCAAAGACGTTACCTCCTTGCGACAAAAATGTTAATGGGAATGGTGGAATAAAAAACTAAAACATACCATATTTTACATAAAACCTAATTAATTTCATAAAAATAAAGGAGAACCGCATTAAAACGAAACAAAAAGCAACAATTCTTCCCCCACCTAAAGAGTGGAGGCTTCTTGCCGCATTTCATTAAATATTATTCGTACTGTTCAAATGGATTCCATAGGCGCAGGCCGTAATCCCGAAGATACTTGAAATCATCAACATTCCGTGTGATCAGAGTGGCAGAGTACAAAAAGGCCGTGGCAACAACAATTGCGTCAGGAAGTTTAAGCTTCCGCTGATAATTCTTCTTGCTCAAGGCTCGTAATTCAGCAGCTTTTAAGGCCACTTCAGAGTCAACGTCCACTATTTCTCCCAAGTCTAAAATGCCTCTAATCCTTACTTTTTGTTCCGTAGTCAATTCGTGAAAGGAAAATAGCTCAGCCTCAACTATAGTCGAATAGTAGACTTCCAAAGCATCTTCCTCTAATTGTTCCAAAGCCTGGACTGCTTCTCGCATACCCTTTAGAGTGTAAATAATGATGTTAGTATCAACTACATACCTAGTCGAGAGTCGCACCGGGTCGATCATCTTCTTCCTCCCTGATCCGTAACATCTCCTCCACCAACTCAGGATGTTCTTTCAAGATGCCCGCAGCAGCCCTGACCACCCCTTTGGGTTTAATCTTCTTGGCGACCTTGATAGTTATTTTGTTGGTACCCGGAGTGATTTCTACCCAATCGCCAGGTTTAATCTTGCTCATCTTCAATGCCTCCCCAATGGCGATTCTACCATGCTGATCAACTCTCTTTTTTACCGGTAACAAATATGACCACCTCTGCTGGCGATTTTTTAGGCCTGGGTGCTTTGTGAGATTATACCATAATGCACCTCTTATTCTCAACCCCTGGCTTCGTTTTCTTCCATAATTGGGGAGATTCCGCGTTCCGTTAACCTCTAGGCTTCAGCGGGGAAACAAACCCCCTCTGAAGCCTATGCCAGTTGAATTGTCCGCAAATAAGCCGATAAAATGAAAGTACCGTCAGCCGTTAGTCTCAATCAGCAAAAATCCAATGAAGATTAAGTTCCTCCAATTTAGACGGCAACGGAATGCCGGACTCATCCCAGCCCCGGTGCCGGTAGTAATCAGCCAGCATTTCCTCCAAGGGGGGCAGGTTTACCGCCGCGCCTCCGGTACCCCTTTTTAAAGACAACAGCCGCTCCGGCAGGGTATCGTCTTTTCTGGTAATGCCCATCCGGACATTATACATCCGTTTCAGGTTGTAAAGCCGCTCACCGGTTTTAAGGAATTCCTCGATGCCTTGATCCCAGCCTGTAATCAGGTTCAGCCAGTGTACCAAGTGGGTTAAGCTGGCCCCACCGATCACAGCAAATTTGCATATTTTCAGGGAATCGCACATCGACATCAGGTTTTGCAAGGTGGCCGTAAGTTCTCCTTTCCCTTTCACCGCAAACCGGTCTAGTGGCTCCAGGTAGCCGATTTCCGGCAAGGTAACCCTGATTTCAAAGGGGTGGCTAAGACCCTGCAGGTGGCAGGCACCCCTGTTCGAAGTAGCGTAAGCCACCGCCAGGGAATTGAAGGCCCTGGGATCGTGGGCCGGTGGTTCCAGCCCCTTAACATGGAGGGCAAATTCCCTGGTGGCCTCTCCCATGCGTTCGGACGCCTGTTTCACCCCTTCCGCCAACAAATCGCCCAAACCCTTTCTCTGCCCGATCTGGTGTACCAGTTCAATCAGAGCCTCGGCCGAACCCCATTCAAGGGAAACTCCGCCGGCATCCTGGGCCGTTAAGAGACCGCGCTCATAACACTCCATAGCAAAGGCGATCACCGCCCCGGTGGAAATTGTATCCATCCCGTATTTATTGCACAGCTCATTGGCCAGGGCAATCGCCTCTAAGTCCTCGATCAGACACAGGGAACCCATCATCGCCAGAGTTTCATACTCCGGCCCCCCACCCTCCACCCCCGCATAAGGCCCATTGGAGATTTTAACTACCCGGCCGCAGCCGATCACGCAGGAGCCGCAGTAGTAACGGCCTGTAAGAATGGTTTCCGCCATGCGCTGCCCGGAAATCTTTGCCGCCCCTTCTTTCCACGAACCCTGCCGCCAGTTTTTAACGGGCAAATCCCCAATATCCTCGGCGCTGATTACCGTACCTGCAGTGCCGAAATCCCTTCTGGCCTTGGTATTGGCAGTTAATACCGGGAGCAATTCCTTGATAGATTGCTGCAGCTCCTCCGGGCGGGCAATAGTGGTGGGCAGGGATCCCTTAACGGCAATGGCCTTCAGTTTTTTAGCCCCCATCACCGCCCCTACACCGCTTCTGCCTGCAGCCCGGCCGTCCTTGCCGTCGCTCATAATAGATGCAAATTTAACCATCTTTTCGCCAGCTGGGCCAATGGAGGTGATCTCCGCTTTGGGATGTGTTTCCTCCTTGATTAAATTGTCCAACTGGTAGGTGTCTTTTCCCCACAGGTGGTCCGCCTGGCGGATCTCCACATTTCCTTCGTCAATCCAAATATATACGGGCTTGGGAGCAATGCCTTTGATCAGCAGACCGTCAATTCCCGCTCCTTTTAAAGCCGTCCCCCACGAACCTCCGATATCGGACTCCGCCCAGATGCCTGTCTGGGGAGACTTGCTGACAACAGCATGCCTGCCGGAAGTAGGCACTTTGGTCCCGGTATAAGGTCCGGTCATCAAAATGAGCAGGTTTTCCGGCCCCAATGGATCGGTTTCCGGCCCGGTTTCCTCATAGAGCAGCTTAGCTGCCAAACCACTGCCCCCGATGTATTTTTGCACATCATCTTTTGTGACTTCTTTTTTTACACTTGTCCCTTCGGACAGATCGATCAGCAACACTTTCCCATGATAACCCTGCATAATTCCACCTCACCCCGCAATAATTTTAGTACTTTCCTCGCTTAAAAGTCGTTTGGAAATTATTATTTGCGAAACCAAAAGAAAAACCCTGCAAGGGATCAGGTATAAGCCAAAAAAACAATAACCTCGCCTCTTGCAAAATATGTTTTATTGGATACAATTGTACTAAGGCACATCAACAGAACAAGCCTAATGGCTGAAGATGGATTAGGAAAAAACAATAAAAGAGTTGGGGAGGAGAGAAAATGATCGCAAAAGAAGAACTCTTGGCAAAAGCAAAAAAGCCTGCGGCTGACGCATTAAAGCTGCATCCCTATTATCGCGGCAAGATGCAGACTGTCCCGCGCTGCGCGGTGCGCAACCTGCAGGATTTTGCTGTCTGGTATTCTCCAGGTGTAGCCGAACCCTGCAAGGAAATTGAAAAGAATAAGGATCTGGTTTACGATTACACCAGCAAGTGGAACACGGTTGCGGTAATATCCGACGGAACCAGAGTATTAGGCCTCGGGGATATCGGACCTGAGGCAAGCATGCCGGTGATGGAAGGGAAGGCATTGCTGTATAAATATTTAGGCGGAGTAGACGCGGTCGCAATTTGCTTAGATACAAAAGATCCTGAGGAAATTATCAAAACTGTCAAGTACCTGCAACCATCCTTCGGCGGCATTAATCTGGAAGATTTGGCGCAACCGAAATGTTTCGAAATTTTAGAACGTTTGCGCAATGAAATGGAGATCCCGGTCTGGCATGATGACCAGCAGGGAACAGCAGCGGTAACTGTAGCAGGGATTATTAACGCACTCAAGGTTGTTGGGAAACCGATTGATAAAGTAAAAATCGCCATGGTGGGAGCAGGAGCTGCTAATGTGCGGATCGCCCATCTGTTAATGCAAGCCGGAGCGGATGGCAAACATATTTATATGACAGATACCAAGGGTTTGCTGCACCAAGGCCGGACAGAACTGCAGGAAAAACACCAGGAAAAATGGGAATTATGCTTATTAACCAACGCCGAAGGCCGCCAGGGCGGGATTCCCGAGGCCATGGCCGGTACCGATGTGTTAATCGCCATGTCTCAACCCGGCCCGGATATTATCAAAAAGGATTGGATTGCCGCCATGAGACCGGACCCCGTTGTCTTTGTTTGCGCTAATCCCATTCCGGAGATCTGGCCCTGGGAAGCAAAAGAAGCGGGGGCTAAAGTTGTCGCCACGGGCCGCTCCGATTTTCCGAACCAAGTAAACAACTCGATGACTTTTCCGGCAATATTCCGAGGGGCACTCGATGTCCGGGCTAAAACCATCACCGATGAAATGTGCCTGGCTGCCGCTGTGGAGTTAGCCAAGTATGCTGAAGACAAAGGCCTACTGAATGAAGAATACATTATCCCAACAATGGAAGAATGGGAAGTATTCCCCATGATTGCTGCTGCCGTTGGCACAAAGGCTGTCGAACAGGGGGTAGCGAGAAAGGCTTTGACAAGAGATGAGCTTTATGCCTCCGCGGTAACTTTAATTAAGCAGTCGAGAGAAGTAACACAGTTGATGATGCAAAACGGGATTATCGCGGAACCTCCCGAATCATTATAGCCCGGGAAACAGCCAACCGCAAAACTGCGCTTTTAAAAAACCTGCTTCCTCTTTCCGGTCCATAGCAAGTTGCTATGGACCGGCTTATTTCATATCGGTAGCTGGCTGCCGCGCACACGGGCGCACCGCGCACATGGGGACGGTTCTTTTGTGTTTCATTTATCAATAATTTAATAATCTGCGGCAGCCTTCTGCTTGACAAAAGAATCCATCCGCCCCTTTACCTCTAATGCGAAATTCCGCTATAAAAACACAAAAGAACCGTCCCCTTGTGTTAAGGGCCTGCTGAATGAAGAATACATTATCCCAACAATGGAGGAATGGGAAGTATTCCCCATGATTGCTGCTGCCGTTGGCGCAAAGGCTGTCGAACAGGGGGTAGCGAGAAAGGTTTTATCCAGGGATGAGCTTTATGCCTCCGCGGTAACTTTAATTAAGCAGTCGAGAGAAGTAACTCAGTTGATGATGCAAAACGGGATTATCGCGGAACCTCCCGAATCATTATAGCCCGGGAAACAGCCAACAACTGCGCTTTTAAAAAACCAGCTTCCTCTTTCCGGTCCATAGCAAGTTGCTATGGACCGGCTTATTTCAGCGCACATGGGGACGGTTCTTTTGTGTTTCATTTATCAATAATTTAATAATCTGCGGCAGCCTTCTGCTTGACAAAAGAATCCATCCGCCCCTTTACCTCTAATGCGAAATTCCGCTACAAAAACACAAGAGCACCGTCCCCTTGTGCCCCCCCCTTGTGTCCCCTTGTGTCACCCTACCCGTCTAAGGTTGTACGCAAAAAATATTGTGATTCATATGAAAAGGTTTTTTATGATATAATGGTTAAAATATGGTTTTTTTTGCTGAAGGGACGGGAAAGAAGAATGAAGCATGCTACGATTACCGGTTGGGGCAAGTGTATGCCGCCTGCCATTTTAACAAATGAAGATATTTCCACCTTTCTCGATACCAGTGATGAATGGATTGTCACACGCACCGGAATGAAAGAGAGACGTGTTTCCCATGTGTCCATTACGCAGCTGGCACACATAGCTTCAGCACGCGCTCTGGCTGCTGCGGGAGTAGATGCCAAAGATGTGGATTTGATTATTTTCGGTAGTTGTACACCAGATGAGGTGGTGCCAAATAATGCCTCCCATATCCAACAACTGCTGGGCATTAAAAATGCTGCAGCATTTGACTTAAATACTGCTTGCACCAGTGCTATGTATGCGCTATCTGTGGCCTCAGCCATGATAAAAACCGGCGCTGTTCGCACAGCATTGATTATAGGCGCAGAAGTTGTAACCAATGTACAGGATTGGAAGGATCGCAATGTGGCTGTGCTGTTTGGTGATGGTGCCGCTGCTTTTGTGGTGCAGGGAACAGAGCAGAATGAAGGACTATTGGCTGACAAGCTGGGTTGTTTCGCAGAATCTCGTGATATATTACGGGCTCATGGGATTGGCATGCGGTATATTGATGGTCGGAGTATGCGCGGCGGAATTTGGTGGGATTTTCATGGTCAAGAAATTTTCAAGAAAGCAGTATTGGGAATGTCTGAAGCCTCTGAAGAGGCTATTGCCCAATCCGGCCTGACTACTGACCAGATTGATCTTGTTGTGCCCCATCAAGCAAATTTACGAATCGTGGAAGCCGTGGCTAAACGATTGAAAGTTTCACCGGAGAAAGTATTTATTAACATCCATAAGTATGGCAATATGTCGTCGGCTACAACGCCGGTAGCACTGGTGGAAGCCATTGAGGAAGGCTTTGTGAAGCCTGGCAGTCATGTTCTTTTGCCGGCTTTCGGGGCAGGCCTTACATACAGTGCTCACGTAATCCGTTGGGGTGAACGGGTAACCCCTGTTGGTTTGGCCGATATCGAGCTGCCGCCCTGCAAAAAAACCGGCTTGCAAATGATTAAAGAATATATTGAGTGCCCTCGTGCCGCAGGATCTAACCAAGGGGACGGTTCTTAAAGGGGTCACGAAGCAGGGCGACGGGGTTGTTGGAGCACACGGGGACGGTTCTTTTGTGTCTCAAACTCGAATCGGTCCTTTGTCAGTAATTTAATAATCTGCAGCAGCCTTCTGCTTGACAAAAGAGTCCATCCGCCCCTTTACCTTTAATATGAGCTTTAATTTCATAACTCTTATTCTGCATAAGCCGGAATAGGGCGATGGTACTCTCCGGCAAGCCATGCTGCATATTCAATAGACTGAAGAATATCTTCTTCTTTGAGTTCAGGGTATGCCTTCAGAATTTCATCATGGGTCATACCAGAAGCCAGTAGCTTAAGAACAAAGGCAATAGTAATGCGCATTCCCCTAATGGTTGGCTGACCCATACAAACCTCAGGATTCACAGTTATACGATCAAATAGTTTAGCCATGTCAAACTCTCCTCGCATCTTTTTCTTCACTTACCCCAGGTAAAGAAGCCACGGTCGCGATTCGATCCAATTCATCCCTTGAGACGCCCACTTCGACTACTCCCTTTGGGCAAGGCCTTTAAGCAAAGTATACCCCAAAAAATTTCCCACTATCGCGCCGTCATGTAAATTCATACCTATTTTAACATAATATTTGGAAAAAGCCAAAGAGCCTGTGGCAATTTGCCTCAACCCGGTTCTCAGATAGCTCTGCCGGCATAGCAGTTTCGTGCTACCTCTATTTTATTTGAGTTTATGCAGGATTTTCAACGCATTTACATCGCCTTGCCGCGCATCAGCATGACTTTAATGGTATGAAGCAAAATCTGCAGATCTTTAAGCGGGGATTTGTTCTTGGTGTATAAGAGGTCTATTTTCTACAGAGCATGTATAGATTCCTTTGTCCAGCAACACCAGTTCATTTGCGCCTGTTTTCTCACTAGCGATATTCGAGATGTTAAGCCGTTCCTGTTGTTTTATTTACTCAATTAAGCTCGATAACTATAATATACGGTAGTGAATCTAAATTTAAGCGATTCCTAAATGCTGCAGAATATATTATAGTAAAAATAAGGGTAAAAGGCTTGCTGAACGGGAAAGGCAGGAAGAAAAGATGATTGGGTCGCCGGAATGGTGGGGAGGGGCTCTGGTGGTGGTAGTGGCAACCGTATTGCAGTCTATCACCGGGTTTGGCTTTGCCCTGGTTGCAGTGCCTTTGTTTTTGCTTTTTCATGATCCTCATACCGCTGTATTGTTAAATCTGATGATTTCTTTTGCTTCCCAGATCTTTCTCACCCTGCAGGTTAAGGAGGACATTTTAAAGCCGACGGTACGGAATTTATATCTTGGCAGCTTGCTTGGCCTACTGCCCGGGCTTTATATTTTTTTAACCTTTGATGTAGGTATTCTGAAACTTATTATCAGCGCGATTTGTGTGGCCTTCGCCGGCTCCCTGTTAATGAATATAGCCCCAAAAGGCATTAAGGGGACCAGGGCAGAATTGATGATTGGGGCTGTTTCAGGCTCTTTGAGCTCCAGTGTTGGAATGCCTGGCCCCCCGATTGTATTGTTTTTTAACCAGATGGAACTGCCGAAACACCAATTCCGGGCCACTTCTGCCCTTTATTTTACCTTGCTTTATCCCAGCACTCTACTTCTGATGGCATTAGCGGGATCCATCAGGCTGGAAACTGTGTACCTGGCGCTCAGCCTGTTTCCTTTTACCTTTGCGGGAAAAAACCTTGGTTACCGCATTTTCTCCCGGGTGTCCCAGCAACAGTTCCAAAAGGGCATCCCGGTAGTTGTGATCGCAGCGGCAGTTTATGTCCTCTTATCTCAGCTAAATTAATTCTGCCAGCTTGTTATTTACACACTGCTATCTTTTTTCATATCCAATTATTAGCAGTATATCGTTAACAAGTTTTTTAATTACTACAAGCAAGAAGCAAAAAACCGCAAATGGTATAAACGCTTTTAAATGATATAACGGGATCGGCATAGCGCTTGGTGTTGCCGTCTTTAGGAAAATAGCCATTTGCGCAGCGTCAATCCCCTTTGTAATCAGAATATACAGGTACAAGAATGCAATGATAGAAGTGCCTATATCAAAAATTGCTTTGGTCCGCAAAGAAAAGCGGGCATAAAAAAGATCTAGTTTAACAAAAGCATCCTTGTTAAGAGCATAGGCCCCAGACAAACAGGCCAACAAAACCATCGCATACTGAATTGTCTCACTAATCCATAAGGAGGGCCGGTTAAACACATATCTAAGTATTACGTCAGTTAATCCAAAAACCATACAATAGAAAACAAGCAACCAGCTAATTCTGCCAAAAACTTCGCTTATAGAATCAATTATTTGCTCCATCTTGGTCCAGACCTTCATTTTACACTAAACGCCTCCAATTCTTCCCCTATACTTATCAAGAAACAGAACTGACACATGACTATTACACCACAATGACCTCAATTTAAACATGCGTCAGCCCTGTTTTTGATAATTATCGGTTATTACCATAGGATAAGTTTTTCAGGGCATATATCGAGGGTTAGTTTTTAAGTGTTCCTATATCCACGAGGAATTGGGTCCACAACTCCACTCCCTTGGCATTGCGCGGCGATTGTGCTGCAACTTGAGGCCATACCTGTTCTCTTACTATTTTGCGCAACCGTTCCACTTCCGAACTTGGCAAATTCAGGATCTGACCCTTGCCTTCATTAACAAAAATCTCTTTAGACTTCGCTAAATTTGCTAAATGCAATCTGCTGGTTTCAAAATAAACAGGCATAAAGATTTCGCTGATACGATCCCGCTGCCATTGATTTAATGCTTTCCATCTGTCCAAATTAACATATATTTCCTGATGCTGAGCAGGACACCATCCCGGCAAGATCATATAATCCGTAACCTCATGAAACTTCATGGTAGCACTTCCTCCTGCATCCCAGTAAGTTCCTTCAATAGTACCCAACTTAATTGCCATGTATATTTCCGCTCCCGGCACAACCACAGGGGTACCACCTAATGCTTTATGGAATATTGCCTGAGGAGCGCCGGCTCTCATTTTGCGGCCGGCAAAATCTTCAAGCCGCCTCACTGGGAAATTGGTAAGCGCAACATTGGGTCCCTGGCTGCTCCATCCCACCCAGTGCAGGTTGCGTTCATTGGCTGCTGTCTGAACAAGCTCACCGATACGGTATTTAGGGTCGCCCCACATGGCTGCCCATGCATCACGGTGATTTTCTGCCCCCATTGCTATTCCATAAGCCAGCATGCCTTCGGGCATGTCTCCGCCATACACAGTTGCCCAGCCGGCATATACGTCAATCATGCCAGCCATGGTAGCTCTAAATGCTTCCGCAGCACTGGTTATCGAGCCGCCAGGAAGCAGTTCGATCTTTACTGTTCCTTTGGTAGCTTCTTCTACAGCCCTTGCCCATGGAACTACACCATTATTCCAACCAGCATCGGTGGGTTGAAAGATTGGTTGAAATCTCCACGTAGTTACTGTCGCCGGAGGTCCATACTCTTGTTTCGCCGGTTCAGTTTTTGGCGCTTCCGCTGGTTGAGGTTTCTGTCCGCAGCCCGTTGCTGCAAAAATACTTGCAGCTAACAGCAACACTAGTATTAAAACCAATAGTTTCTTCATTTTTTAAACAACCCCTTTCTTTTTATCCTGCCAGTAAAGTTACTTAACTCAATTGAAATCGAGAATCACCCTCCTCTTAACCAAATTCCACAATTCCGCAAATTGTAAGATTTTTATTTCATCAACATACTTGGAAGCCACAAAGCGATCTGCGGAAAGGCAATAATTAATCCCAAACCAATTATTTGCATGATGATAAAAGGAAAAACGGAACGATAGATATCTCCCATGGTAACATCCTTAGGCAATACACCTTTTAGCCAAAACAGAACAAACCCAAAGGGTGGTGACAGATATGCGATCTGGATATTGACTATGAATAACACACCGAACCACAGGGTGCTAATGCCCATCTCAATTAGTATCGGCACATATAAAGGGGTAATCAGCATGATTATTGCCCAATCATCCATGACCATCCCTAAAAACATGATCACTAACATCATCATCAGGATTACGCCAAGCTCACCACCAGGCAATCCTATTACTGCCGCAGTTACTATTTTTTGACAGCCCAAAGCATTGAAGACATTAACGAATAAGTTGGCACCAATTAAAATCCATAAACCCATTCCAGTGAGTTTAACCGTAACATCCAGAGACTCTTTAAGTATTGCCCAAGTTAGCCTACGGTATATTAAATTAATCAACAGAGCGCCACTAGCACCAAAAACAGCGGCCTCTGGCGGCGTAGCTATCCCCAGCCAGATTACTCCAAGAACAATAAAAATAAGGACGAGAAACGGCCAGATACTTAATACAGCGGTAATCTTTTCCTTTAAAGTAAAACTTTCGTCTTTAGGTATCGGGGGGCCCATCCCCGGTTGGATCTTGCACCTGATGCCGATATATAAAATATATAGGCCAGCTAACAACAAGCCCGGTAGAATGCCGCCTAAAAATAGAGCTCCTACTGATTCGCCAGCCAAAAGGCCATAGAAGATGAAGGGGACACTTGGCGGAATGAGAGCCCCCAGTGCGCCCCCAGCCCCAATAGCGCCTATGGCTATTCCTCTGTGGTATCTGTACTTCATCATAGAAGGATAGGCAATCTGAGCCATGGTAATGGTAGCTGGAGGCGTAATCCCAGTAATAGCCGCAAAAATGGTGCAAACCTTAACTGTTCCCATTGCCAGCCCACCTGGGAGATGGCCAATTAATTTGTATGCCGCATCATAAGCAGCTTCAGCAATTCCAGAGTAGCGGATCAGATTTCCCATAAAAAGGAACATGGGTACTGTTACTAAAATATGCTGCCAGGGTGTATAAAAAAAGGCCATCGGAGCTGCCAGCAACGTGCGGGGATCAAATAGCATAGCAAACAATACGGCAGTGCCACCCAAGCCAAGAGCCACCGGAAGTCCCATAAACAGAGAGCCAAAAAGGCAAACAAACATTAAGACGGTGATCAGCTCAACACTCAATTCAACACCCAATTTATTCCCTCCTAAATCAAGTGACATTATGGTGCGCACAAAAAGGAGGTCTTGCAAATTGATCGCAAATTTAATTGTTTAACTGTACAATCCACCTTTATCTCTTAGAAGAGATAAAGGTGGATCTGGTAATTAATGATGTTTTATTTCGCAGAATTTAGAGATTTTTCAGCACCCTACCAATTATTAACATCCAAGTGAGCATACTTTTTCAGGTACCGGGTTGGAAGCGCCAAGGCATCTCTTCTGAAGGGAGGTGCAAGCTGGTTGCCATCCACCATAAAGTCGATCACTGTTGGTATCTTAGCATTAAAGGCTGCATCCAGTGCGTCTTTGATATCCGCCGGGTTATTCACAGTTATGCCCTGGGCTCCCATCACTCTGGCCACTTCTGCCCAGCTGGGCTGTTTGATTTCCACTCCGTAGAAGCGGTTGTTATAGAAGTCTACCTGGTTTTTCTTTTCTGCTGCCCAGGATCCGTTGTTAAATACGCAACCTATTACAGGCAGTTCTTGTTCTACTGCCGTCATCACCTCGTAAAAACTCATCCCCCAGGCCCCGTCTCCTACAATTGCCAGAACAGGGCTTTCTGGTGATCCTAGTTTGGCACCTAACGCCGCCTGATAGGCAAAACCTGTATTGCCGTGAGTCAGACAGGCAATGTGTTTGCGCGGTTTTGTGAATTTCAGATAGCTGTTTGCTGTTGATGATACGTTTCCAATGTCTGTCGTCACGATGCATTCTGCCGGCAAATAGTTAGCCAACTCGTACAGCACCCGGCGGGGATTCATGGGATTGCCTTCTACCATGGCCAGAGTTTTGATCTCTTCTTCCCAGGCTTTTTTCTTGGCCTGAATCCCGGCCATGCGGGCCTCATTATGCTCATACCCGCCCATGCACACAAGAAACGAAAGCAATTTTTGGGCTGCTATCTTGGCGTCTCCTACGATGCCTACTTCTACCGGGTGCCTGCGCCCGATCTGCTTGGGATTGATGTCTATTTGCACTATCTTTTGGGCGCCCGTAAAATAAGTAATATCATACTGGGGCAAGGTCCCGAACACTGATAGCCTGGTACCTATGGCTAATATCACGTCTGCTTCTCTGACAGAGTGCATGGCTGCTTTTGAACCCATATAGCCTATCGGGCCCACCCAGTAGGGATTATCACTTGGAAAAGCATCATTATGGAGATAGGATACCGCTACAGGCGCTGTCAGGTGTTTGGCTATTTCGGCTACAACGCCTAGTGCGTCGGCATCCACAGCCCCTCTTCCTGAAATAATTACTGGATTCTTTGCTTCTTTTAGCACTTCTGCCGCTCGTTTTAAAGTCTCCGGGTCGGGTGAGATCCTTGTAGTGGCACGATACTTCTCCGGAGGAAGTATTTCGTCTTCCAACACACCATAAAAGTAATCCCTGGGAATGTCTACATACACGGGACCGCGATCAGCATACGCGATCCTGAAGGCTGTCCTGATCACATCCGCCGCCCTGCTGGGATGAGTTACTCTCAGGCAGGCTTTGGTTATCGGCTTGAAAATCGGAACTTGATCGACTTCTTGAAAACCGTCCCACCCTACTGTTGGGGTACCTGCTGACGGGCCAATCACCAGCATGGGTGTATGGGCATGGTAGGCTGTCGCTACACTGGTCACCATGTTTGTCATTCCAGGACCGTTTTGTCCAATACAGACACCTATTTTTCCAGTCACACGGCCATAAGCATCCATCATATGGCCCGCTGTATGCTCATCTCTGACCGGAATAAATTTTATGCCTGCTGTCGGCCACAGATCCAAAACATCCATAAAGGCTGACCCTACGATACCTGCCGCATACTCCACTCCTTCCGCCAGCAACTGTTCTGTAATTGCCTCACTGGGTGTCATTTTTACTTTCGGCATTTACTAAACCTCCTTTGCTTCCTCACTGGTTTTTAATCAATGCATTTTTTACTGCCTCAACTATTCTGTCGATCTCGTCTTTGGTGGCTGTCAGAGCCGGTGAAAATCCTAATACGTTGTTAAGGTTTGGGATGCTCCTATTCATCCTGCCAATTAATACTCCTTGGGACTTCGCATCGGCCACAATCTTCCCGATATAGGCCTCGCTTACAGGAATTTTGGTCTTTTTGTCCTCTACAAGTTCAATACCAGCAAAAAGTCCTTTGCCCCGGACTTCTCCCACCTTTTCGAAACCCTCAAGTTCCTTTAGCCTCTCTAACATGTATTCACCCATCACCCGGCTGTTTTCGCAGAGATTTTCTGCTTCAATAATCCTGATGTTTTCTAAGGCTGCAGCCGGCCCTCCGGCACAGCCTCCGTAGGTGCTGATATCCCTGAAGTAACCCAGTTTATCACCAGGTTCTCCTAAGAACTGATTAAAAACATCTGAAGTTGTTACAGTTGCGGAAATGGCCATATAGGAACTAGCCATACCCTTAGCCAGGGTTATAATATCAGGAGTAATATCAAAGTGCTGGTAACCAAACCATTTTCCCGTCCGGCCGAAACCGTTTACCACTTCGTCCATGATCAGAAGCACTTCATACTTGCGACATATTTCCGCAATAACTGAAAAATACTCATCAACCGGGACAATAATGCCACCGCCTGCTGTAACCGGCTCAAGGATAACCGCGCCGACTGTATCTTCCCCTTCCAGCTTGATTGTATCTTCCAAAGCCTTTGCGCAATCAATATCACAATTAGGATAGGTCTTGCCAAAATGGCACCTGTAACAAAGGGCATGGGGAATTTCGATAAACCCGGGCAACAGCGGCTCATACATAGCCTTTCTTTCTAATTGACCACTGGCGCTTACCGCTGCAAAGGTGGTCCCGTGATAGTCCCTGTTGCGGTAAATGATTTTATGCCTGTCCTTGTTGGGATATTTTAAGCGCATATACTGTCTGGCCATTTTAAAAGCCTTTTCGTTGGCTTCGGAACCGCTGTTGGAAAAGAATGATTTTTGAAAGCCCGGCATCAGACTGGAGAGCTTTGCTGCCAACGCGATAGCTGGCGGGTTACCAAAGGTCATGGCGTAATAGGGCATTACAACAAGCTGATCATAAACTGCTTTGGCAATACTCTCCCGGCCGTAACCCACATTAACACACCATACTCCGCCAGATACTGCGTCTAAGTACTCGTTGCCTTGATGATCTTTTAAGATTAAGCCTTTTCCTTCAACTACAATCATGGGCTCGACCGCTTCAAAAACTCTGTGCTGGGTTAAATGATGCCACAGGTGTTTCTTATCCTGCCTGGTCAATTCTTGTGCTTCCCATTGAGTAGCCATAGCTTTATTACCCCCCAGATTTTCAATTTATGACAAAACCTCATTTACGGGCACATAATCCATACCTAAAGCATCGGCTATTGCCTGATAGGTAATTTTACCGTCTGCAAAGTTTATCCCTTTGGCCAGTGCAGGACAGTCTCTTGCTGCTGCTTTCCAGCCCTTGCCGGCAAGTTTTTGGGCATAAGGCAAGGTTGCATTGGTCAAAGCTAAGGTTGAGGTTCTTGCTACAGCTCCAGGCATATTTGCAACACTGTAGTGCACTACTCCGTGCTTTAAATAGACTGGATCGCTGTGCGTAGTAATTCTATCTATCGTTTGAATACAACCTCCCTGGTCGATTGCCACATCCACTATCACCGATCCCGGGCTCATCTCCATAACCATATCTTCTGTCACCAAATGAGGTGCCTTTGCTCCGGGAATCAATACCGCTCCAATCAGGAGGTCTGCTGTCTTGACCGCCTCTTTAATGGCATAACGGCTTGACATTACGGTTTCCAGCCTGTTGCCAAATATATCGTCTAAATACCTTAACCTTGCAGGGTTGATATCAAAGACAGTCACCCTGGCCCCCATTCCCACAGCTATTTTTGCTGCGTTTGTCCCCACTACACCAGCTCCTATTATCACCACATGGGCTGGCGGCACGCCGGGCACACCACCCAAGAGGACTCCTTTTCCTCCCCATGGTTTTTCTAAGTATTGGGCACCTATTTGAGGCGCCATTCGACCTGCTATTTCACTCATCGGCGCCAGTAAGGGCAGGGTATTATCCGCCAGCTGCACTGTATCGTAGGATATGCCTACTATCTTCTTATTCTTTAGAGTCCTGGTCATTTCTGCTTCGGCGGCGGCATGCAAGAAGGTAAAGAGCACCTGTGATTCTTTAAAACAGGCATATTCCTGGGGCTGCGGCTCTTTTACTTTCATTATCATTTCAGCTGCATCGAATACTTCTTTCGCCCTGTTTGATATTTGCGCTCCCGCGCCTTTATACATTTCGTCTGAGAAGCCGCTAGCCTGACCTGCCCCAGTTTCAATAATAACCACATGGCCAGCACTGGCCAAGGTTTCCACCCCCGCCGGAGTAATAGCTACCCGGCTCTCATTGTTTTTGATTTCCTTAGGTATGCCTACTATCATCGCACTATACCTCCATGGCAACATGTTTGATGCAACATCTGACCTTTTCTCCCACCTATGCTAAATCTCATAATCATTCTAACATTAGCGTTTTTTATAGCTTAATATAATGTTTGAATGATGTTTTAGTTTTTTTTATATTTATCGCCAGGTATTTGATAAATCGTTTAAAATTATCAAAATATTTAGGCGCAAATGACAATAACAAAAGCCCTACCCATGCAGCAACCAGCACAAGGATAGGGCTAAAAACAGGTCTTATATATCAATGCTAGGTTTTAGCAGCCTCAGCCTTAGAAAATCTTCGATAATCAGAAGGATTCATTCCCACCTTCTTTTTAAATAAAGCAGTCATGTAACTGTTGTTATTTAAACCGATGCTATCCGCTATTTCATCAATTGACATGGATGTATCCAACAGGAGTTCTCTCGCTTTATTCAATCTTAACTCGGTGATATAATCAGTAATGCCCTGGCCGGTTTCCTTTTTAAACAGGGAGCTGATATATGAAGGGTTGTAGTGCGCTATTTTAGCCAGGGTGTTTAGTGTTAACTTCTGAGCATAATTTTCATTTATATAATCTTTCAGTTGATTGATTATCAAACTATTGTCAACATGCTCATCAACGCACTTGTAGGTATATCTCTGGGATGGTTCTGTGTGGTGGGGCCTTCTCTTTTCTTCAATCAGCTTAATAACCCTTTGCACGGCAGCAATCAAGTCTTGGGGGCGAACAGGTTTTAATAAATAATCGGCTGCTCTAAGTCTAATAGCTAGACTTGAATAAGAAAACAGACTGTAAGCAGTTATAAAAACAATCTCTACTTCATAATTCATTTCTCTGATAATCCTGGCAGTTTCAAGCCCGTCCATGCCAGGCATTTTTATATCCATCAAAATGATCTGAGGATTGGTTTGTTTCAGCATCCACAGTGCTTCTTTTCCGCTTGCTGCTTCATCGGCGACTTCAACTGGCAGGCAGCTATTTTCTAACTGCCTACGATATACCATCCTTTCCAGTTCCTCGTCTTCGACAATAAGTATCTTATACATCATACCCCCCCCTCTATCTAAAAGGAAGCAGAAGCAAAACCCTGGTAACTCCTCTCTTTCTGAACAGCTTTACTCCAAATTCCCATCCAAAACAAAGCTGCAACCTGCTGTGCACATTAATCAGACCAATACTGCCTTTCTGGTTTAGTCCTTTCAAAGACTTTGGGAAATCCCTGAGCAATTCATCCGGAATACCTAAGCCGTTATCTTCAATCACCAATTCAACCTTATCTCCCACCTTATCAGCAGATATCTGGATATACCCATCTCCTTCTTTTGGCTCTAAACCGTGAACACAGGCATTCTCAACCAAAGGTTGCAGGGTCAGGTAAGGCATCTCTACATCCAACAATTCAGCCGCCACTTGGAAGGAATAATTGAGCCTGCTGCCAAATCTGATCTTTTTTATCTGCAAGTAATTTTCTACATTGCGCAGCTCATCCCGCAATGTAACAAGTTCCCCGCAACTATCCAGGTTATAACGTAAAATTTCTGAAAGGGAATAGGCCACATCCAGAGCTTTTTGGTTTTCGTTAAGGGTGACCAAGCCGGTTAAGGTGTTTAGGGTATTAAAAAGGAAATGTGGCTGAATTTGGGACTGGAGATTTTTTAGTTCGGCCAGGCGCAGTTTGTTCTCCAGCTCGGTCTTTGTCTTATCTTTTAAAATCGAATTCAGTTCGCGTGTATAATGGCCCTCTTGCCTTTTGCTTCTATATATTAACTCTGTAACGTAATTAATGATCAGCTGAATCATGTTAGATATGGCGGTACATTTTTCATGGCTGATTACATTGATTTCTTTATAGGATCGAATAAGCTTATTTTCATCCAGTTCCAATTCACCCGCCACTTTTTGCAGCTTATTGACTGCTAATTCATCCGGCTCCTGCAGGAGAATGGAGCAGCAGGTAATAGAACCCAAGAATACGCCCTCCAGCATTACAGGCAAAGCCATTAACAGCGGCCCTGCGTGACAAGGTGATATAACAACTTGCCCTTTATTGGCCGAATGGTACCCGACAAGTGCGTTTGACTCAATACACTGCCTGAAGCCCTTTTCCGTTGACCTGACATATTTACAAAAACCGACGAAATAATCATGCTCAACCAGAGGAAACCCCAGGTTATCGTTAATATCAATTACTATATCAGTGGCTTGCTTAAAGCTTTCAATAATCTGCAGCATTTTATCCTGTTCAATATAATGCAGAAGGTCTAAGCCGTTATTCTCCACCAGGATCATCCCCGTATTTCAATCAAATTCCCATTTTAACATGGTGGCCGCATACACTTTAGACGCTTGAACAAGCTGCTCTAAGGACACCTTTTCATTCTCTTTATATGCGTTATTATCAAGGATACCGGGACCAAAAATTGTTCCCTCAACTCCCGCCCTGCGGTATATTGTACATTCTGCTGTCCCAATATATCCCGAAAAGACCAGGGGGATCTTTAGCATTTGGCAGGAATTTGCTAAAGCTCTGACAATTTGGTCATCCCTGCAGATCTCCCATGGTTCTCTACGCTCCAGTTCACTTATGCCAGCATTGAAATCAGGGATTTCTTGCCTGATTGCCGCAAAAATACCTTCCATTTCTTTCCAGATATCATCCGGCGTTTGCCCAGGTACCAACCGTACATCCACATTTAAAGTGCAGTGATCAGGAATGATGCCCCTTTCAACCCCGCCTTGGATCATCGTAGTCTGCCAGAAGGACTCTCCCAGATCAGGGTGCCTGTGATGGGATAACTCATAATTTTCTATCTTAGACATCAGTTTTAATGCTCTGTGAATGGCGTTTATTCCTGCTCCGCGAACAGACGCATGAGCGGTTTGCCCGAAAACTGTTATTTCAGCCCACATCCTCCCCTTGCATGAAACCTGCACTTCCAAATTTGTTGGTTCACAACAAATAACCCTGGATACACCGGAAATCAGCGAGCTATTAACAAGTGCTTTAGCACCCCTCATCAAGTTCTCTTCATCAACAGTTGCCGCAAGGATAATGTCACCGGGTGGCTGAACTCTATGATCAGCCAGTGTCCCCATCGCCACCATCACCGCTGCCAACCCACCCTTGGCATCTGCAGCGCCCCTCCCGTACAAAAATCCATTTAACACTTCCCCACCAAAGGGGTCGCACCACCATCTTTTTGCCTCATAAGAACTAACCGGGACTACATCCATATGACTGGAAAACAGCAAGGGGGCTGAATAGCCTTGGCCTGTTAACCGGGCAACGACATTATATCTGTCAGGAAGCACTTTCTGAATATGGGTTTTAATCCCTTTTGAATTCATAAAGCTTACAATATACTCTGCAACTTTAGCCTCATTTCCTGGAGGGTTTGGGCTGGGTATTCTTATTAAATCCCGGGCAACTTTAATAACCTCAGCCGCATCAATTAATTGCATAATACTTTCGGGTTTGTTCTTATCAATAGCCATAAAACTGACTCCTTGAGCGATTATTGTAAGTATTAAAAAAACTTGGCGCCATTTACATGCGTTGAAAGCAGCCGGACGTGGCCATGGAATTCTGCCCTAAACATTTAAACATTGACTTCCTCAATAACCCATTCTTGTTTTAACTGCTTGATTTCAGCATCAGAAAGACCTAATAATTCTTTCAATACCTGAACCGTGTGCTCTCCCAGCAACGGAGCGTGGCTTTTTATTTTTCCGGGGGTTTTGGCAAGCTTGACAGGCACCCCAGAAACCCTGGTCTTTCCCAAATGGGGCTGTTCCAGGGGGACTATCATTTCCCGCGCCAGGATTTGAGGGTCGTTGGCCAGGTCGGCCACAGTATTGACAGGGCCGTTGGGAACCCCTACTTCGTTAAATATTTGCACCCACTCTTTGGTTGTCTTTAGTTTTAAAGCTTCTTCCAACAGGATGGATATCTGGGTATTGTTGCTCAGCCGGTCGGTATTTGTCTGGAAACGAGGATCCTTAATCAAGTCTTTTCTGCCGATTGTTTTACATAGGATGCTCCATAGTTTGTCGTTGCTTGCCGCTATGGTAATAAAACCGTCCTTGGTCTCAAAGCACCCGAAAGGAGCAAAGGAAGCGTATCTGTTTCCAATCGGTTCCGGGGTTTTGCCTACTACAAAAAAGCGGGAGATATGGTTTTCCATTAAAGCCACCTGGCAGTCCAGCATAGCCACATCAACAAACTGCCCTTCGCCAGTCTTTTGACGGTGAACCAACGCCAATAAAACGCCTATAGCCAGGTAAAGCCCGGCTGTCAGGTCGCTGATAGAAATGCCGACTCTGGTTGGACTGCCTCCCTTTTCACCGGTTACATACATCAGACCGCCCATGGCCTGTACTGTAGCGTCGTAGGCAGGCCTTGGGGCATAGGGACCGGTTTGGCCGAAACCAGAGCAGGTCGCATAAATCAGGCTGGGGTTTATCGCCAGGAGATCTTTGTAGCTTAGGCCGAGCCTTTCCATAGTTCCGGGGCGAAAATTCTCCACCAGGATGTCAGTCTTCCGCACCATGTCTTGGAACAGTTTTTTCCCCCGCGGGTGTTTTATGTTTAAGGCTATGCTCTTTTTGTTTCTATTGATGCTGACAAAATAAGCACTTTCGCCGTAAACATGAGGGCCAATGCTGCGGGCCTCATCTCCGATGCCTAACGGCTCAACCTTAATCACATTTGCCCCGAAATCCGCTAATTGCATGGTACAGAAGGGTCCCGCCAGAATTTTAGTCAAGTCTAGGACAGTTATGCCCGCAAGTGGTCCACCCATCGCAAAAACACCCCACCCTAGCACATATTCTTGTAGGAAATTTGTTCTCCCTCCGGCAGCAAAAATCCTTTACCCCCAAATAAAAAGTTAGGCGGCAGCATTAAATAAAAGAGACAACCCTGCAGCCGAAACCGCAGGGCTCCTCGCCCCTAACCCGGATTAGTCAGGTCACTTTTAGCCGGCCGACAACATGACTTTTTTCAACAACTCACCTACTTCGGAGGGTTTCGTGGCTACCAGGGCGCCAGCCTCCAAAAGTGCTTTTTCTTTTCCCTGAACCGAGCCCTTGCCCATGGAAATAATTGCCCCGGCATGGCCCATTTTCTTTCCGGGCGGTGCTGTGCGCCCAGCCATGTATGCAACAACCGGTTTGGTGAAACCGCCGCTCTTGATTAGCTCGGCTGCTTCTTCCTCCATGGTTCCGCCAACCTCGCCAACTATCACCAAGGCTTTGGTCTTTGTATCCTGCTCGAATAATTCCATTATTTCCACTGTCCTGGTACATGGAACAGGGTCGCCACCCAAACCTACGGAGCTGCTCATCCCGTAGCCTGCCGCAATGATATGGGAGGCCACCTCGTTAGTCAGGCTGCCGCTTCTGGTGACAATGCCGATATTTCCGGGCCGGTAGACGTAATCCAGCCAAACCGGCACAAATCCCAGCATTCCCTGCCCCACGGTTGCCATGCCAGCCGTGTTGGGGCCAATCGCCACCGCCTCTAACTCCTTGGCGTAAGACCTGATCTCCATGGAATCCTGAACTGGAACGCCGTCCGCCAGCAGTACTAGCAACCGGATTCCTGCCTCAAGGGCTTCGAAAGCCGCATCTTTTGTCAGCGCCGGCGGGACGAAAACAACAGAGGCTTCTGCGCCATACTCCTTAACGGCTGCACTTACAGTGTTGTAAACAGGCACTCCGTGCACTGTCTGGCCTTCCCTCCCCGGTGTTACCCCGGCAACAATCTTCGTCCCGGCCTCAAGCATCCGCTGGGTCCAGAAAGTACCTTCGCTCCCGGTAATGCCTTGTACCAATACCTTGGTGTCTCTAGCAAGCAAGATTCCCACAAGATCCACCTCCTGCAATCTTTATTGCCTCCTTAACAGCTTCCTCGGCATCCTTAAAAGCTGTCAGTCCGATTTGTTCCTTCAAAATCCTGTGGCCTTCCTCCTCACCTGTGCCCCTGATGGAAGCAACCAAAGGTACAGAGGGTTTTAAAATTTTCACTGCCTCGGCTAAACCTTGACTGATAACGTCCGCTCTGGCAATTAAACCAAAAACATTTATCAGCACAACCTTTACTGCCGGGTCTTGCAGCACCAGATTAAGGGCATTGTAAGCGTTTTTATACTGAGCTCCCCCAAACTCCAAAAAGTTGGCTGCCCTGCCGCCATGATAGTTTATCAAATCAAGGGTCATCATGGTTAAGCCCGCCCCGGCACAGCAGATGCCAATATTGCCCTCCAGTTTGATATAGCCCAGGCCAATCTCAGCGGCCTGAAATTCCTCTTCCCGTTCAAAATGCTCCCTTTTCCTGGTGAATTGTTTCTGGCGGTATAGTGCATTGTCATAAATGTTTACCTTGGCATCAGCCGCAATTATTTGACCATCGCCAGTGATCACTAACGGGTTAATTTCAACCAGTTCGGCGTCGTACTGGCGGAAAATCTGGTAAAGGCGCACGATCACATCAGCAATCTTGATGGCCTCAACACCCGCTAAGCCCATTTTGTAGCAAACCCGCCTGGCTTGGTACGGCAATAACCCCCGAAAAATGTTTACTTTTTCCATCACGATCTTTTCCGGGGATTGCTGGGCTATTTCCTCAATGTCGACCCCGCCGGCTGAACTGGCGATAATAATAGGACTGGCCGAAGGGGCGTCAATGGTGATCGACAGGTAATACTCCTTTGCGATGTCAAGTTTTTCTTCTATCAGAATCTTTTTGATTTGCTCTGACTTTAATTTGGCGCCAATAATATCCTGGCTGATGATGGAAGCCTCCTCAGGTGTATTGGCAAATTTAATTCCTCCAGCCTTACCCCTGCCGCCCTGCAGGATTTGAGACTTGATCACTACCGGCCTGCCAATCTTGCCGGCTTGCACCTTAGCATCCTCCGGAGTTTCCGCCACAAATCCCATTGGCACCGGGATTCCCCGGGCAGCAAAGAGACTCTTGCCTTCATATTCATAAAGCTTCATTGGCATTCTCCTTTATCTTTTCTTATTTCCTGGGCAGGGGTTCTGTCCAGGGCCGGCCCCATGAACAGAACCCCTGCAAATACTTAAACTAAATATCCAGGGAATAGCCAAAGTCGAAGGCAGCCTTATTTTCGGCGTGGAATTTAGGGACACTTTCCAGCATGGACTGCACCAGGATTTCCTTGTCAATAATGCCTTCCATGTTTTTGGCCAGATAACCCATGATTATGGAATTGTTAAAAAGTTCCTTGCCGAATTTTTGGACAGCCAGGTCTCTGGCGTTGAGCGGCACATGCTTTATTTTTGCCGCCAGTTCTTCGTCAAGGGCATCGACATAGGACGGGTCGTAGATCACAACTCCCTTTTTCACTAGATGCTTAAAGCGGTTGTAGGCTGCCTTGGAAAGGGCGATAAAGAAATCGGGGTTTTCGACCACCGGGCTGTCGATTTCATCTTCAGACATCACGGTTTGGGTGCGGACATACCCGCCCCTGGTCTCGGTTCCATGGCTGACCAGCATGGTGGTAAAATATCCCTGGCTAACAGAAGCCTTACTTACTGCCTGGCCAATCCTGACCACACCCTGCCCGCCAAAACCGCTCACAAGCACTTCTACTCGCTTGGCCATTATTGATATTCCCTCCTTTGGATATCTGATACCACACCTCTTTGCAGCTCTGAGTACTCAATCCGGGTGTTGGAGGCATCATGGTAGATACCGGTCCGGAAGCAGGTTTCTTTGGTGGTTTCATCATGCATACCCACAGTATGTTCCTTAAGCCACCTGTAAGCCACCAGCGGATCCCTCGACCCGAAGGCAACACCGGAAAAGTTGGTGACACACGGATAAATCACCTGCACCAGGGAAAAACCGTTATTCAACAAGGCCTTTTTGACGCTTTCCACCACCACAGGACCCTGGATACTGGTATGTCTGGCCAGGAAGGTTGCCCCGGCTTCCCGCAGCATCCCCATCAGCCCGGCGCCTTTTTGCAGCCAGTTTGGTTCATACATGCCGTAAGGGCTGCTGTCAGTCTTTATTCCTTTTGGTGTCGAGACGCCATACTGTCCTCCGGTTGACATGTAACCCAGGTTATCCAAAACAATAACGGTCATGCCGACATTTCTCCGGGCGCAATTCATCAGGTGAGCCAAACCAATGCTGAAAGCATCTCCGTCCCCCACTGTCAGTATTATTTTTTTATCCGGTGGTAAGGCCAGCTTCAGGCCGGTTGCAATAACGTAGGCCCTTCCATGAGTGCCGGCGAAGTTGTCCCCCTTCCAGGTATTGAAGGTCTGCCGGCCGGCGCAGCCAATCCCGGTCCCCCAGACGATGTCATCGAGACCCAAGCCCAATTCATCAACAGCCTTAATAACCTGCTTGTGGACCTGGCCCAAACCGCATCCGCCGCAAGCAGTACTGGGGATTTTCCTCGGTCTTAAATATTTCGTTGCTAAAGCATCAACTCTGCTGGCCATTTTACCATGCCTCCCATTCCCATTTGTTTCCTGTTATTTTCTTGCCTGCCAGGATGTCTTTCATTACCCCGTTCAGCTCGCCAACTCCTGGCAGCTCGCCGCATTTACCGAAGAAATGAACTTCACTGCCCTTGGGGACAGCCCGTTGAACTTCACGCACCAATTGCCCGTCATAGTTCAATTCAACTGTGAGATACTTGGAGCTGATATCGAAAACTTCTTCCGGGAAAGGCCATAAGGTAATCAACCTGATACCGCCAACCTTTAACCCCTGGGCCCGGGCTTCCTTAACTGCGCTTTTTACCACCCTGGAGGGACTCCCGTAGGAAACCAGGACTAAATCAGGGTTGTCGTCCGTAAAGTAGGTTTCATATTTGGTGAAAAGGTGCCTATTGTTCCTGATTTTATAGATCAGTCTCCAGGCATGTTTATGCTGCCATTCCACTTCTTCTGTGTCATAGCCTTCTGCGGTTGGGGTCCAGTCTGAGCAAGCCGCTCCGGTGTTATGGCCCAGGACAACCGGCGGGATATCAATTTCATCTGTGGCGGGATAAAACTCGGGACCCGGGTGCATCTTCCGCGGAATTACTTTTAATCCCATTTGGGCCATTTCTTCTTCCGTCTCGGGTATGCAGAGGGTTTCCCAGCCATCGGTCACCAGCTGATCAGCCAGAATGGTGACCGGGGTACGAAAACGCTCAGACCAGTAGAAGGCTTCTACCGTTATGTTCATGGCTTCCTGAACGCCGTTTGGGGCAAGCACGATTGTTTCATAGTTGCCTCCCTGGGTTGGGTACCGGCTCATATAAAATTCACCCTGTCCAGGAGCGCCGGTAATGCCGCTGACCGGCCCCACCCGCTGGGCATTTACAACCACCAGGGGGATTTCACTGCCAATAGCCCACCCGTAGGGATCTGCCATCAGGATAAACCCGGGACCTGAACTGGCCGTCATCGCCTTTAAACCGCCCAAAGAAGCTCCAATACACATATGCATGCCGGCGCATTCATCTTCACCCTGCAAGTAGTAGCCGCCGACCTTGGGCAGTTTCCTGGACATGTTTTCGGCAATTTCCGTAGCCGGAGTAATCGGGTAGCCTGCAAAAACCTTGCAACCAGCTAATATGGCTCCTTCGGTGATAGCTGCATTACCAGTCTCTAAAAGCCGCTTCATCATCTTCCCCTACCTTTCCTGATCAACTTGAATGGCGAAATCTGGACAGGCGTAATAACATTCCAAACAACCGATACACCTGTCGGGTTGGGCTGCCAGCATGGGTGTATAGCCGCGATCGTTGAAGAAATCAGCGCGGGAAAAAACTGACAGCTTACATACTTCAGCGCAATACCCGCATTCTTTGCAGGCCGTAGCGCTAACCTCTACTTTAAATTTTCGCAGATCGCAATTGAGACAACGGCTGGCCTCTTTTACTGATGATGATTGATCATAACCGACTTCGACCACTTTGAAGGTCTTAAATCTTTCCTGCAGGGGAATAGTTGGCATAAATGGCCGGACCTTGCCCCGCCTTACTTGATCAGTGGCACAGGCCAGTGATTCGCCTTTAGCGTTGAAGGTTCTTTCCAGCTCACCGCTGCCGCCTAAATAGCGGTCGATACTGCTGGCAGCTGCCCGGCCTGAAGCAACGGTTTCGATGATGGAAGCGGGGCCAGTGATAATTTCCCCTCCGGCAAAAACCCCGTCTATCTTGGTCGCCAGGGTCTTTGGATCTGTAGACAGCAAACCTCTTTCATTGGCTTCCAGGCCGAAAAAGGCTTCCTGCTCCGGTTTTTGTCCGATAGCAATAATTACCGCATCTGCTTCCAAACTGAATTCAGTGCCTTTTACTGGTGCGAAGTCTGAGGGGCGGGGCTTCCCGTTCTTTAGCTTTTTCGACAGCTCCATCTTTTGGCAGGTTAAAACGTACTTTTTATTGTTACGTGCAATTTTAACCACAGAAGCCCGGTGTTCGACGGTAACGGCCTCGTCTAATGCCCCTTCAATTTCCTCATCGCTGGCCGGCATTTCTGACCTGGCCTCCAGGCAGACCACCTTCACCTTCCCCGCACCAGAACGAATGGAGGTGCGGGCAACGTCCATGGCCACGTTTCCGCCGCCGATTACTATTACTGAGGGTTTTCCCTCAAGCCGGAACCCTTCCTTTTTGACGGATTTTAAAAACGTCAGCCCGTCATATATGCCAGACATTTGCTCCTCTTCCAGTCCAAGTTTCAAAGGCTGCCAGGCCCCGCTTGCTACTAATACCGCATCATATCCTTGCTCTTTTAGCTCAGTGATGGCGGATATCTTTTTCCCCACCAGGATGTTGACGCCTACTTCCTGGATATGACCAATTTCATAATCCAGTGCTTCTTCCGGCAGGCGGTATTCGGGAAGCGCGTATCTCATCATCCCGCCTGGCTGGGGAAGTGCCTCAAAAACATCAACCTGATGGCCAAATAATTTTAAATAATAGGCAGATGTTAATCCGGCAGTTCCGGAGCCGATTACCGCTACCTTCTTCCCTGTGGCAGGCTGCTGAATAATGCTTGTTTTCCAACCGGATCCGCTCTTTTGCGCAGCAGCGAGTTTTAATGCCCGGATGGCGACGGGTTCATCCAGCTGATTTCTGGCACACTTAAATTCACAATGATGGATGCAGGCGTACCCGCAGATTGAAGGAAAGGGCAGCCTTTCACGGATAACCGCATGGGCCTTGTCGAATTCTCCGTCGCGAATGTGTCTGATATATTGGGGCACATCAATTCCAACAGGACAGGCTTCTTTGCATGGAGTCTTTTCCTTTTTAGCAGTTGCATCTTGACAGTTCATTACCTTTTCTCCTTTCATTCTTGTTTGGATTTCAGTTAAAATACATCAGGGTTTCCCAGGTAGACCCCTCCCTTCCACGTAAAATGGCAATGCAAAACATTCATTCCGTAAGGAATCCAGATTAAGGGAATGTCCTCAATCAATAGTTATTGCGCAAAAGCAAATTGCTAGCAATCCTGTGGCCGTTCTGTCATAGGGGATTTGAGATTGGGGCTTCTGGGGTTAGACCAGGGTGTCTAGCCCCAGAAGCCAAATAGCGAGAAAACAAACAATCTCCATCAATTTTCTATTCAACTGGGTCTTGGCTTCAGAGGGGGGATTGTTACCCCCACTGAAGCTTAGAGCCAGTTAATATAGCAGCGTAACCGCTCTTATACCACCGCTTTAATTGGGGACATTCCTGTCCCCAAAGACAGGCCCGAGCTTCAGCAGGTGTGTCCCCTTTCCTTAGAAGCGGGGGTATTAGAGCGGGTAGCTGTCTATGATTAATTCCTTCTCCTTACGGTCACGCCAATATCCCGCAGTATCTGTTCAATTTCGATAGCATATCTTTCAATATGCTCCTTTGCTTCCGCATGACCCATAATCATCAGAGGAGCTCCCAGCTTCTTCATGTCTTCTTGATACTCCGGACTCCGCAATATTTTTAATAGCCCTCGCTCAAGGATTTCGATTACCTCTTTGGGGGTGCCCTTTTGCACCGCAAGACCCCGGTCGGTGCTCATAACTACACTGCGGTAACCGAGTTCTTTAAAGGTAGGCACATTCGGTAGCAATGGGTGCCGACTTTCCGATGCGACAGCCAAGACTCTGATTCTGTCGCCGAGCCGGTACATGTCAGATAAGTTGCCAAGATTCAGGTCAATTTGATTGCCTAAAATTGCAGCCTGGGCATCGGCTGCACCTGGGAAAGGCAACATTGTTAACCTGATTCCAGCATCTTTTTGCAGCTGCAGCATGGCAAAATGATGGCCAGAATAGATCCCGGCTGTTCCTACAGTTAAGCTGCCAGGTTTTGCCTTTGCCGCTGCAACCACATCAGCTACCGACCTGAAATTGCTCTGGGGGTGTACGCCTAAAGTAACCGGGTCAAAACCCCAGTGGGCCACAGGGACAAAGTCGTCCCAGAAATACCTGGTGTCTTCTGTCATTGATTTGCCGATAATATGGGGAAGGTTGTACGCAGTAAGGTTATATCCATCGGCTCTTTGCGCGACAAAATGATTCCAGCCAGTGGTTCCGCCGGCGCCGGCCATGTTCACAATAACCAGGGGTTGGCCGAATTCTTGCTGGAAATATTTCGTTAACGGGCGCACCTGAACGTCTGTCGCTGCTCCGGCGCTAAAGGAAACAATACATTGCACCGGCCTTACCGGGAAGGAAACAGTCTTAGCCGGTGCCGGGGTTGGCGCAGGTGCCGGTGCAGGCGCTGGAGCCGGTTTCGGCACCGGAGTTGGAGTCGGTGCCGGGACAGGAGCAGGTTTCGGTGCAGGCGTTGGCGCAGGTACCGGCGCAGGTGCAGGTGCTGGCGCAGGCGCAGGTGCTGGTGCTGGCGCAGGTGCCGGTGCTGGCGCAGGTGCCGGTGCAGGTGCCGGCGCAGGTTTCGGTGCCGGAGTTGGGGCAGGCGCAGGTGCTGGCGCAGGTTGTTGGGCAGCCTGCTCGGCACCACAGCCGATTAGGGCCACACTTACCATCACTACCATGACAATTAAAGCCAGGATTAGCTTATAGTTCCTTTTGTACACTTGGCCTCACTCCTCTTCGATTTTTAGTAAATTCTGGTTGCAATGACAGAAGACTAACTTTTTATATACCAGGAGGGCTCCTGCCTGCCCTAAAAAACACCCCCTCTTAACATTTTTTTCAGACCTAAAAAAACAATCCTACTTAGAAAAATAAACCCTGAGGCGTTGGCAGCTGTAACAATACCTTAAAACAAACATAAAGAAATGCTATGGCAGCGATGTTATATACCAGGATCTTGGCAGCATAGCCCCTTATTTGATTGCCGCTGAGCGAAACCATCCGGATACCAACATATGTACACAACAGGAAGGTCACTGTAAATAATCCGAGTGTATTTGCTGCCAAAACCGCCACGACTGTTGCCGCAGTAACCTCAATAACAACCCGCCAGGGTATCCACTTGACTCTATCACTGTAAACAAAGATCCCATATCCTGCCTGGACAAGACCAATAAGACCTACAACAATAAAAACAGCAATTGGAAAGAGGCCGGTTTCGCTGGAGAGCCTTGCCAGATAAAGCTGCCAGATCAAAATACTGGCAAAAATTATAATTATCCCCATCACTGCATCTAGAGACCAGAGCCCTCTGGCTGTGTTCCGAGTTGCATTTTCACTTTTGCCCAGAACCGCATCTGGCACTGTTTCCCGCGTCTTCTTGTAACGTTTAATTTCCATTAATACCGTACTAACCAACACTACCAGAATTAGGAGGAGGATGGCCACGCTAATCGGGCGGGTGAATAAATAACCCATAAGGTCTCCTTTGGCTGTCCCGACCCGAAGCGCCAGCATAAAATTTAGCTCCGCAATCGGTCCCAGAACTATCCCCAAGATGGCCGGGGCCAATGAGATCCCGGTCTTGATAAATAAATAGCCGACAATTCCTAATGCGATCATCACATACACGTCAAAAAAATTGTTATTAACCGCAAAGGCGCCAAAAATACACAAGGCCACCACGGCAGGACCAAGATAGTAGTCAGAAACCCTGACGATATGAACCGCTTGGGTCAACATGGGCAAGGCCACAAAAAACATAGCCACCTGGGCAAACAGAAAGGCCACCATAAATGTGTATGTAATTGCGGCGTTATCAGTAAATAACAGCGGGCCGGGCCACAGACCGTGGATCAGCAAGCCACCCAAAAGAACGGCAGCGGTAGGGCTACCAGGGATCCCCAGCGTGAGCAGCGGAATTATCGCTCCCCCAACCGTTGCGTTATTGGCAGTCTCCGGAGCAATGACACCTTCGACCACACCTGTGCCAAACTGGTCGCTTTTCTTTGAAAAGCGCTTGGCTTGATCATAAGCCACAACCCCTCCCACCTGACCTCCTGCTCCCGGGATAATTCCGATCACTGTACCCAAGACACCTGTGTAAAGGGTCAAATTCCTGTATTTGGTAAAAAACTCTTTCACCAGCCTCCAGATGTCCCCTTTTTCTTTCTTTACCTCAATCACTTCCGCAGGTCCTGTTCGCTGCATTATTCGCTCGAAATAGACCAGTGCCTGGGAAAATGCAAACAGCCCAACCAGTGCCGGTACCACACTGATACCACCCCACAGTTCCCCCAAGCCAAAGGTAAACCGTGGTTCACCAGTAATCGGGGAAGTACCGATAATTCCCAGCCATACTCCAAAAGCACCACTCAGGAGACCCTTGATCAATTCTCTTCCGGTTCCCAGGCTGGAGATAATCACCAAGCCGAAAACAGCCATCCAAAATTTTTCGGGCGACCCAAATTTTAATGCGATCACCGCCAATAGCGGCGCAATGAAAATCAAGGCCACGGCACTTATCAGCCCGCCGCTTACAGACGCGATCAGCGAAGCCAATAAAGCTTTTCTTCCTTCTCCTTTTTGGGCCATCGGGTATCCGTCAAAAAGGGTGGCCACATTGGCCGGCGCACCAGGGATATTTATCAAGACGGCGGAGATAGACCCGCCATAAACAGCTCCCGCATATACAGCGGAAAGAGTGGACAGCCCTTCAATTGGAGACATGAAAAAGGTAAACGGAACTAGCAACGCTACCCCCATGGTTGGACTGAAACCTGGCAGGGCACCGATAATAATCCCGCCTGCAAGGCCGAGAATAATCAGCATGATCAGCTCAAGGTTGAAAAGGTTTACAAACCCTAGCAGGATGTACTCAAGCAATGCTTTCACCTCACTCACTTATAGGCAAAGATAACACCCAATCCAGTTCCTTACTTGACGATAGCCCCTTTCGCACTAGGTGAAAATCCGGATAGTCCCCTGAGTTCAACGAATAAATCTTATTTTGTTATCCCTCCTTCTGGTTATTGTCCTCCACGTTTTTGCCCTTGATTTTTTCATTATTTGCCAAATATATCATATACTACTTGTTCTTGTATTCACATTCACTAAATATATATAAGCTGTATTTCTTTTGACTTCCACAATAGCCGAAAAAGTTAAATCCAGCTTCAAAACGCAATTTTTAATTATAGTAAATTGATTGTTTAATTGAGAAGGCAAAAAAATAAAATTTACCTCATGGGAGGCGGCAGCGCTTTAAGCAGCAACTGCGGTTTGGAAGAACAGTCACCATTGAGTTAGGTACTGTTCTATTGCAGAAATAAAGCTTGAGGATTGTTGGCTAAAGCTTTGGGGGCTTTGCCAGGGTACTATTAGCGGAAACCTATAGTTGCTATCAACTCTTATTATAATGATTTATTTTCCTTCTGCAACCCTTTTGGAGAAATATTTTTCTCAAATATTCTGACGACCGTAGTTTCGGGACGGCCTAACCAGCCGTCCCAATCCTTTAAATAATTCAACCTGGTCCCTTTTATACTTCTTTGGCTGAGGCCGTCCCAGCCGGCGAGGCAATGCGGCTTAAGAGGCAGCGACGAAGGAGAGACTGCTCTACCGGTTCCGTCAACAAGCTCACCGCAATCATGGTCACCGCGGAAAGAGGCAGTGCAATGACGATCGGGTCGATCACTGTCCAGGGGAAGGCAAAGAGGGCCGGTTTATTAAAGATTGCCTGGCTAATCCCAAGGGAAGCTGAACCTCTGGCAAAGACAAAGGTCAGCAGAAACAAGCTTGTAATCGAGCCTACCAACATGCTGGCCAAGGCTCCTGCCTTTGTTGCCCTGGGCCAGTACAGGGCCGCCACATAGGCCGGCAGAAAGCTGGCTGCGCATACCCCAAAGAAAATGGCTGTTGCCACCGCGATAATATTTAAAGGCAGCTTGAAACTGAGCCATACGCTAATGCCGAGAGCAACCACCAGGCCCAACCGGTTGATCATGAGGGATTGGGCAGCAGAGCCCTTCCGGCTGCCAGCATAAAGATCCCGGCTAAGGGAGGTGCCGATAACATGGAACTGGCCGCTTAAGGTGGACATGGCCGCCGATAACAGGGTCAGCATGAACAGGTAGGCAAACCACTGGGGCATAGCCATGTTGATATAAAGAGGAATAATCCGGTCCATGTTAGGGGTTTTGGTCACCGGATCGGCTGCTGCTAGCAGCGAAATCTGGCCGACGGTCTGGCTGAAGTAAACATTTGTTAATGCGCCGACCGCAAAAGCCACCCCGGTCATGGCCAGGATAAATACGCCGCCAATTCCCACAGCCCGGTTAAGCTCTCTTGGGCTTTTTACAGTCAGATAGCGCACAACCAGTTGGGGCTGGGCTAAAACCCCGATGCCTACCCCTAATACCAGGGTCGATACCACTACCCACCAGTATTCTGAAAGGAAGACGGGCATCTGGGTCCAGCCCTGGTGTCCTTTTTGGGCCAAGGCGGCAGGAACCTGGCTGGCCAGCTGGGTTAAAGACTCATGGGCAGCCAAAGGGCCTCCCAGTTTGGCATAGGTTAAGATCAGCAACGTTACCATGCCGACAAACATGATCCCTCCCTGAAGGGCATCGGTATAGATCACTCCTTTAAGTCCGCCAATCAACACATAAGATGCAACAAACAAAGCAAAAACCCAAACCGCGGCCTGGTAATTAATATTTAAGGTCTGTTCCAGGAAGCGGCTGCCCCCGATCATCACAGCAGCCGCATAAAGGGGCATGGCCACGGCAATCACTGCTGCGGTATATTTTTGAATAAAGCTAGAGTTGTAGCGGCGCCCCAGCAATTCCGGAAAAGTCTTGGCATCCAGGTTGCGGCCAACTACAAGGGTTCTTTTGCCAAAAAAGACGAAGGCCAAAAAAATGCCGACAAAGATGTTTGCAACCGTCAACCATAACAGGCCCATGCCAAACATGGCAGCCGTCCCGCCAAAGCCCACAATAGCTGCGGTGCTGATGAAAGTGGATCCATAGGCTAAGGCCATCAACACCGGATGCACGTTCCCGCCGGCAATCAGGTAATCCTTGTCATTCTTGGTACGGCAGTAGGCATAATAACCTAGCCCAGCCACCGCCAATGCATATAGAAAAACCACTCCGTAAAGCAAAGTCCTGTCCATGAGAGTACCTCCTCTTGTTATATTCGACCATTAGTTGTCGCTGTTCCATTTAACAATGCCGTAAACCACGCATAGCACGGCGGAAAAAACAGATAACAGGTAAGCCAGCCAAATTTGCGGGTCAGGAATACCCAGCATAAATCTCCCTCCTCTCAATATAGCTCATCAAAAAAAACCTTCCGCCCCGTAGGGACGAAAGGTTTGCTTCCGCGGTACCACCCTGGTTAACTGCCAAAAGGCAGCCCACCTCCAAAAGATACGGGAGAGGCTTCCAAGGAAGATCTCCGGTATCCCCTCCCATTAACGGCGGGAGCCCCCGGGCAGGCCTACTTGCTTTTTTAGCTAAAAAGTTTCAGCCCCCTGCTCGGGAGGGAACTTCAAACGGTCATACCCCGGGGGTGCTCTCAGTCAGGTGACACCCCCTCCCTGTCGGGCCGGTTCCGCCCTACTTTCCTCCGTCATTGCCTTAGATTATTGATTTTTAGAATATAAAAGCTTCTCGCCCAATAGGGACGAGAAGCTAAATGCTTGCCGCGGTACCACCCAAGTTGGCCTGGTTAAGGCCCCCTCTTTCAAGGTACGGGACTCTAAGTCCGATACCTCCTTCCTTTTAACGGTGGAAGTGTCCGGGCAAACCTACTTGCTAGCACGAGTTTCAGCCTGCCGAATCAGGGGTGAACTTCACTCAGCTTTCCCTCGAGAGCGCTTCCAGTCTAAGGCACCCTCTCCCTGGCAGGTTCCGCTGACCTACTTTTCCCCATCATTTCCTTTAACTTGTTAAAGTCAGTTTATCACGATATAACTTGATGCGCAAGGTTTTTTTCGGAATCTGGCCAGTCCTTTTTTAGTTTGGTTATCCTGGCAGACCAGAGCCGTCACGACTTGCTCTATCTTTTGAATTCAGGCGGGTGGAGCTTGGTCGGGATCTTAAAGCCGTTATCCTCGAAGAATTTTATTGCTCCAGGGTGCATTGGTAAAAAGGTATTTTCCGAAATGAAACGCATTTGGGTTTCTTCTGCCGATCTGGTAGCGGCGACTAAAGCTGATGTATTTTCAAAGATACCCTTTACAATCGTATATACCAAATCTTCTGGCATGTCCTTGTGGGCAAGGGCCATGTTCCACATCCCCACCGTCTGGATCTCGTAATCCTGCCATTCTCCAAATGCCCTAGGCGGGATGACTGTCGGTGTCCAGAAGGGCCAGCGGGCAACGATTTTATCCCGGTCAGCTCCTTCAACCCCAAACACCCGAATGGGCCGATGGGCAGCGGTTTCCGATACCGCAGCGACCGGTACGCCGGAAGCAAAACTATTGGCTTCGATCTGCCGGTCTAAATGCTGGGAGACTAGAGCACTGGCTCCAGCGTGACGGATCGCCCGCGGGCGAATTCCCAATTCCTGCAGAAAGAGCGGATGGAAGGTACCCGGGGTTCCTCCTATCGGGCCTACACCCACTACCAGGTTTTCCAGATCCCGGATGTTTCTGATGCCGGTATGGTCGAATACCCACCAGAAAGAGTAAGTAGTATACATGGGAAATATTCCGCGGAAATTGGTAAACTTTTGCCCTCTGGTCCAGGCCTCTTTGCCTTCCAAAGCTTCATAAGCCGGGCCCATGGTTGTGAACCCTACTTGTAGATCGCCGAGCTCCATTAACTGGATATTATGAAGTGGTCCGCCAGTAACTTGAAGACTGCTGGGAACACCTGTTACCCGTTCTATCACCCTGGATACAGCTCCCATATAAACATAGGCAGCTCCGCCGACAGAAGCTCCGCCAACCGTGAGGGATCTTGGCCACTTGCTTCGATCAACCGTAACCGACATCTTCGGCTGGGCCGGAGCCGGGGTCGCTACCGCAGCAGGTGCCGGAGCCGCCGGCTTTGGCTGAACCTGTGCCGGAGCAGGCGCCGGAGCCGCCGGCCGGGGCTGAACCTGTGCCGGCGCTGGAGCCGGGGCAGGCGCAGTTGCGGGAGCCGACGCAGGAGCCGGAGCGGGTGCCGGTGCAGGAGCCGGAGCTGGTACCGGGGCGGGTGCCGGGGCAGGAGCCGGTGCCGGTACCGGTGCAGGCGCCGGAGCCGGCGCGGGTGCAGGCGCCGGTTTAGGAGCTTCTGCCGCTCTTTCGCCACATCCCGTTAGTGCTAAAGACAGACTCAATAAAACCAGCAGGATTAGTAGGCCAATCAATTTACCTAGTCTCATTTTTCTCCTCCTCCATTTTTTGTTTGCTTTAGTAACGACCGCAATTAGACATGGGTTTTTGCTTTTCCAGACTTTCCGATCCCCTTAAAGGAGGACGTATGCTGCCTGGTCGACTTAAGCTCGTCAGAAGATGCCTCATCGGTATCTTCAGTTTTGCGGATTGCTCGCTGGACTATGAACAATACCAACAAGAGAGCCAATCCTATAATATCTAATAACTCGTTGGGGGTTACCAGACCATAACTTGCCACTAACAAAAGCGCCCTAATTATTAGCGGAGTATGCCCGAAGAAATACCCCTGCACGGCAGTAGCCAGAGCATAGATGCCAACCAGGGCTGTGACTGTCCGAAGAATGATCACCGTTGGGGAACCACTCATTAAAATTTCCGGGGCATAATAAAACATAAAGGGCACAATGTAGGCTGCAATTCCAAGGCGAAAGGCGGTATAGCCGGTTTTCATCGGCTCCGAGCCGCTGATAGCCGCCCCGGCATAGGCCGCCAGGGCTACAGGCGGTGTAATGGCTGAAACGCAGGCGAAATAAAAAATAAAGAAGTGGGCCATCAATGGCTCAATGCCTATCCCTATTAAACCGGGAGCTACAACAGCCGCTGCAACCGCATAAGCGGCAGTGGTAGGCATCCCCATCCCCAAGATAATAACAATACCCATGGTAAAGAGCAGGGCCAAGAAGGTGCTTTCCCCTGCAATACCTAAGATTACTGAGGAAAACCTCAACCCAACGCCGGTCAGGGCGATAACTCCCACGATAATGCCGGCAGAGGCGCAGACAGCCATCATCTGAATGGTACCCCGGGCTCCCCCCTCTAGGGCCTTCATGATGTCCTTAAGGCCCATGCGGGTTTTCTTGCTGGTCCAGCTGATTAAAAATGCGCTGATAATGGCCCAAAACCCGGCCATAACAACGGAAAAACCAAATAATAGCATCCCAAACAGAACTAATACAGGTAGAAACATATAGCTACGAGACATTACTTCTTTTAGTCCCGGCAGCAGATGTCGCGGAATGCCATGCAGCCTTTGCTTGATTGCCTCCAGGTCCACCATCATGTAACAGGAGGCAAAGTACAATACTGCAGGAATAATCCCGGCCAGCATCAGCCGGGAGTAGGGTATTCCCGTCAGCTCAGCCATGATAAAGACACCTGCGCCCATGATCGGCGGCATAATCTGCCCACCGGTCGAAGCCACAGCTTCGGTGGCCGCAGCAAACTGAGGAGAGTAGCCAACTTTGCGCATCAGAGGAATGGTAAAACTGCCGGTAGCCACCACATTGCCGACCGAGGTGCCGCTCATCGTCCCCATCAAGGCGCTGGATAAGACCGCCACCTTGGCCGGCCCGCCCCGCAAATGGCCGCTGATGGAAAAGGCCCATTCCACAAAATATTTACCTACCCCGGAAACTTGCAGAAATGAGGCAAAAATGATGAACATGATGAGGAAGGTGGAACTGATATCCACCGGAATGCTGAAGACCCCATCCTGGCTGTAGATAAAGGTGAACATCCGCTCCGGGGCATAACTCCGGTTATGCATAATTCCCGGCAGGTAGGGACCGATAAAGGTGTACAGCAAAAAAACGCCAACCAGTATAGGCAGCGCCATTCCGGCTGTACGGCGGGTTAGCTCCAACACCAGGATGATTCCGGTAACAGCAATGATATAATCCGCCGTTGTGGGCATGATGCCGATACGAAAGATCAGTTCGCTATGGTGGTATACTATATAGCCAAAGACTGCCATGCTGGCAACAGCAAAAACCCAATCGCTCCAATGCACCCTGGATCCGGCTTTTTGCCAGCCCGGGAAAAGGAGAAAACCTAAAAACGACAGGCTGGCTACATGGAAGCTGCGGTACTTCCAGGGGTCCACCGGATAAAAAACCATGCTATAGATATGCAATGCGGCGACGATTACAGCCCAGATGGTGATGAATTTGGCTAAATTGCCGGATAGTTTGCGTTGTGAAGATATTTCAACATCTTCCATATCAAGGTTCAGTTTTTGGACATGCTCTATTTTCGCCTGTCCTCCCGAACCTGTGGCACCATTGTTTGCGCCCATAACTTCTGCTCCCTTCGCTGGTAGAATTGCTTGGCATAGATTACCCTGCCCGTTGAATATTTTTAATAATTTTTATCACATCCCTCCATCCTTTACTTTTGCAACTTAAAACATTTATCACTATTATATAATAGATTTGAATGTTTAGATTATTTAAAATTTTTATATTGCAATGATATTTCGCAATATTTTTATTATCTTTCCCTCTACTCTAGCAAGCGGAAATACCCCCTCGCCAACATGCCCCCCATGACAGCACTGACAAGTGACCGTACATAAACTATCGAACACCCGACAAGTACACTAGCAAGTCAAGAACCCTTCCCGACTTGCTAGCTGGCTTGCTAGTAGCCTTTTTCTGGATCGACAAGGTAGAGCAAGGGCTCCCCGGCCTGGAACCGGGCCAGGTTCTGGCAAAAAACCTCCATCGCCCGGTCGATGTAGTAGGGTGAAAGGGCGGCAGTATGGGGGGTGATGATGACATTCTCCATCTCCCATAAGGGACTATCCGCAGGCAGGGGCTCTAGCTCGAAAACATCTAAACCGGCTCCAGCCAGCTTTTCCTCTTTAAGTGCTATAATCAATTCCTTTTCATCGACAGACCCGCCCCGGCCGATATTGATCAGGACTGCGGTTTTTTTCATGGTAGCTAGTTTTTCTCTGTCCATATAGTGACGGGTGGCCGCTGTCAGAGGTAAGGCTAAGACCACATAATCTGCTATTGACAGCATCTCTGCAACCTGATCGGGGCTAAACAGGAAATCAACACCCTGCACCTCCGGTTTCCCCGGAGCGCTTCGAGTGATTGCCGCAACCCGCATATCAAGTGCCCGGCACTTCCGGGCGATTTCCCGGCCAATGCTTCCCATGCCAATAATCGCCACAATCTTGCCGGATACTTCATCAACGGAAGGGAAACGGGCCCATTTCCGCTGGTTCTTTTGCGCAAAGAAACGGGGCAGTCCCCGGCTGAAAGAAAGGATAAATGACAGCACATGGTCGCCGATGGGCAGGCCATGAATGCCCTTGGTACAGGTAACCGGGATGCCAAGTCCGATTACTTCCGGCACCAAAAGACTTTCCACTCCTGCGCTCAAAGTGTGGATCCATTTCAAATTGACTGCCTTCCGGCAAAAATCTAACGGCGGTTCAATCAATAATCCCCAGGTAACCAAAACCTGAGCGTCCGGAGCTTCTCTAACTAATTCTATTTCTTTTTCTGCCAGCACTATCTTTGCTCCGGGAAAGCGTTGCCTGACCATATCCAGATGGCGTTCAGCGATACTGCGATCTGCATAACGGTGGTTTTGCTTGTGCAGAATACCAATAACCGTGCCCAAAGAAGACCCCCCTATACTGTTTTCGGCTAAAAATCCCCCATTGAAGGGTTTTGATTCAGACAAATTAGCAACTATTCTTTTTTCGGTTTATATTCCTTTTTCGGTTTTTACCGGCGTTTCCCTGCAAACCTCTGACAGATGACGAAAAAAAAGCCCCTGATCAGGGTGGACTGCTCGTGTGAAAAGGAAAAGACCAGCCCGGCCCTGTTCAGGCTGAGCTTAAACCCCGCGAATCATGGCGTGAACTGGCGCTTAATCCTCCGGTAAGCCAAGGCTAATAGGAGGACAATCCCGGCATAACCCATGGCCGGATATAATACCCGCACCATAGCTGTAAATCCCACCTGAGCGGCCAATAATGCCGCCAGTCCGGTAACGACCACCAACTGCGGGAACCCACGACCCCTTTCCGGGTCAGTCAACCTGGCGCAGAATCCGTAAAGGTTTCCTGCTGCTGTTGTGTAGACCTCAGTTAAAAGCACCAGGCTGTAGGCCCATCTAATTCCGACAGAAAAGCCCCCGGCAACATACGCCATCGGAATTTCATATTGGGCAGCTTCAGGCATGTTTGCCCAAAGGGCTAAGGTAATAGTTGCCGCCGCCACCCCCAAGCCTAATCCGCCCATCAACGCGCCCAATTTAAGGGTCCGCCGGCTTGAGCTTAAGGCCCCCAAAGGCGCCAGGACAGCTACCGCCAGGATCATATTATAGGAAGTGTAAACCACCGCAGCAGCCGGCCACCAAGATAGTGCCGCCGGGGCGGCCCCAAGTTCCGTCAGGTTTTGGGCAATAGCTCCCGGTTGGCTAATAAGGGAATAACCGGAAACGCCGATTACCACCAGAAACAATAGGGGTACCACGAGACTGTTGACTGAAATGACACCGCCAATCCCAATAATTACAGTTAAAATAGAAACTATGGCCAGCAAGGTATTGCCAAACAGTTTTGGCAGGCCGAATTGCTCGTGTATAATTGCCCCAGCGCCTGCCACCATGATTGTTAAAGCACCAAACAAAAAAAAGGTGACCACTGCATCAATAAACCGGCCAATCAGCGGTCCAGCGGCATAACGTATTACAGGCAAATGGCTGTTGGCTCTTAGCTTAAAACCTAACTCCAGCACGAAGTAACCAAAAAGGATAAACAGGACTGTTGTTAATAAAAGAGCCCAAAGACCATTAATGCCAAGGTAGCCGAAAAACTGCATCACTTCCTGGCCAGAAGCGAAGCCAGCCCCTACTACAGTCCCGATGTAGGTTGCGGCCAGGGAAAATGGGTTTAACTCTTTCTTCAAACGGCTCAGCTCGCTTTAGTTTACTGTCCATGCAAATACCTCTAATTTATATGCCAGCCCACAACTGCTAGAACATGTTTACCAGAAGACAAACCTGGCATCGGAGACCAAAAGTTGAAACATCTGCATAGAAAAATTCTGCTTAAAAAACCTAAATCGGGGCAATCTAACACTGACATCACGAAGAGGGGGAAATTACATTGAAAGCTACGGGAGTTGTCAGAAGGATAGACGACCTGGGCCGGGTGGTAATTCCGAAAGAAGTGCGCAGAACCCTCAGGATTCGCGAGGGGGACCCTTTAGAGATTTTTGTCGACCGCGATGGTGAAGTGATCCTGAAACGATATGCTCCTGTTACCTCCCTGGAAGATAATGCTAAGGAATATGCAGTTTCCCTGTATGAGAATTTGGGACAGCCGGTGGCGATTGCCGACACCAGGGAAATTATCGCCTTGGCCGGTCTGCCCAAAAAAGAAAAAGGTAAAGAGCTTAACCCTGCCATCGAAGAAGCTGCTGCCAAGGGAGAGCCCTCAATTTTAAGCGATGTACAGCTTTTAAGCGAAGGAGGGCCGGTTTTCGCTCAGGTTGCCGTTGCACCGGTCTTGAAGGGAGAAGAACGGGTAGGCACGATTGTCGTTGCCGCAAAGGATAACTTGAAGGAAGAAGTTTTAAAGGCTATTGAGGTAGCCGGAAGGTTTTTGGGCAAGAGAATGCTGCAGTAGCGCAAGACCTAGAGCATGCTTACCAGCCAAAAACAAGCGCTTTTCTGAACCAGAGGCAGGATCTGCACCAAAAAAAATAGCGCCTCCTGTTCTCCTTTAACCGGACTAAATGGCTGCCGCAATCCGGGCAGCGGGAAACTACTTGTGGACTATTGATAAAAAATGGTCTGGAAGCATACCAGGCAATCAGTCTCACGATTACACCTCCAGGGTGCCTCTAATCCCATCAAGAATAATTTACACTGGCCCCAGAAAAATAGAACAGCTCCGACACGAAAAAATGCAGGCCTTTCGGCCTGCTAGTTATGTTTATTAATCCTTAATGTATGAGCAGCAGTAGTCGCATAATGTGCTGACTTTTAAGCCGAACTTGGCGCCTTTAGGCACCTCAAAGGTATCCCCTGCTTTAAAGTTGCGCCAATTTGCTTCGCCCGGCAGCAGAACCTCCACATCCCCGCCCAGAACTTCCAGAATCTCTTTTTCTGAAGTCCCGAATTCATATTCACCAGGCAGCATCACTCCCAGTGTTTTTTTAGTCCCATCAGAAAACAAAACTGTCCGGCTGGTAACCTTACCGTCAAAGTAGACATTCGCTTTTTTAATAATGGTTACATTCTCGAATTGAGCCATTTCCACCGGCCTCCTTCAATAAAATAACAATAGAGTTCTTCGTAACCAATCTATTATCCTCCGTCAGGACAAGATTTTGCCGGTTAAGGCCCCTGCTTTTTCCCCGTTATTTTCCCTCTGCGGCCGGAATAACCGCTTTCAACCGCAGCAATGAAACTACGGCTGCAGTTAGCGCGGCTGCAGCCGACAAATTCAGGGCTGCCTGCCACCCGGCCAGAAAGGCTCCGGTTTGAGCCAAGACTGGCGCCGCCGTTGCGCTAATCAGATAGTCGTTCCTTGCTGCGGTGAAAACACCAACCGCAACTGCTGTCCCGATTACCATCCCCAGGTTGCGGATGAGGGAATTCATCCCATTGGCAACACTTAGCCTTTGTTCCGGCACCGAACCCATAACGGCCGAATTGTTGGGCGACAGAAAAAGCCCCATGCCAAAACCTAAAATACTCATACAGGTCAAAATAACCCACAACCCTTGTGATGGGTCAATTGATGCCAGCCATATGAGTCCCGCCCCGTTGATCAAAAGGCCTGTCGTGGTCAAAAATACCCCCGGGATCTTGTCGGAAAAATACCCGCTAACAGGTGCCACAATACACAAAACAACAGGGTAGGGCAAAAGCAGGAGGCCTAAACTGCTGGGGGGAAAGCCCAGAATGTCCTGGAGGTAAAAGGGGGTTAGAATTGCAGTGGCAGACATAGCCACAAAAGACAGAAAAGCTGCGCCAATACTCAAGGAAAACAGCCTGATTCTGAATAAATCCAGATCTATTAAGGGATACTGGGTTCTTCTTTCGCGGGCCACGAACAAAAGCATTGCGCCAAGCGCTGTTATTGCCGCTAACCAGGTAGCGGGGCCTGTTCCCCAAACCGGGGCCATGGCAACCGCCAGCAAGAGGGCGACTGTAGCGGCAATGAAGAGGCCTGCCCCGGCAAAATCAAATGACTCCTGCCGGCATCCTCCGTTGTCCTTGGGCAATAACCATGCGGCAGCGGCAAATGCAACGAATCCAAGGGGGATGTTGACAAGAAACACTGCCGGCCACCCTGCCCATTGGATTAAGAAGCCGCCAATCACCGGACCCGCCATGGTTCCAATGGCGACCATGGAACCGGTAATGCCTAACGCCATGCCCCTTTCTTTAGCAGGAAAAACTGAAGTAACGATAGCCTGGCCATTGGACATTGGCATGGCGGCACCTAGAGCCATGAGCACCCTCGCGGCAATCAGCCAGCCCAAATTAGGCGCGACAGCGCAGGCGATGGCCCCGATCACCACAATAATCAGTCCGGTGCAGTACATCAGCTTCCGCCCAAACATATCAGACAGTCTTCCGGTTATCGGCAACAAAGCCGATAATGCCAAGAGGTACGCCAAAACTACCCACTGGATAACTGCCAGATCTGTTTGCATCTCATAGGCCATTGTCGGCAGGGCCACGCCGACAATAGTACCATTGGTAACCATCAATACCGTTCCCATGCTAACGCTGGCCAGGACCAGCCAATGACGGTGAATTCTAACTTGTTTCATAATCAATTCCTCTTAATTTGCCTTGGTTAATTTGCCTGAGTCCGGAAGAGATAAATAACCCCATACTGACGGGAGTTATGATTTGAGAGAAGATTCTTGCCTTAGGAAGGCGGGCAGTTTTTTCATCCCGCCAATGGCAGACCAGGAATAAACGATTACCCCTGCCCAGATCAGGCAAAAGCTGATGAAATGCATTGCAGAGAATTCTTCTTTGAAATAAAAGATGCCTATTAGCAAGCTGATAGTGGGTCCAATATATTGTAGAAATCCTAAGGTAGAAAGCTCAATTTTCTGGGCGGCTTTGGCAAACCACAACAGGGGGGTTGCGGTGACAATCCCGGAGGCCACCAAAAAGAGAGAAATAGCGGGGGAAAGGGTACCCAAAGATCCGGTTCCGCTAAATTGTTTGAATATAATAAAAGCCAAAGCAAGTGGTGTAATAAACGCTGTTTCCAAAGCCAGGCCCGAAACAGAATCCACCTTTAAGAGCTTCTTAAGCAAACTATAAACAGCGAAAGTGACGGCCAAGACCAGGGCAATCCAGGGAATTCTGCCAAAATGAAGAGTAATAACGGCAACACCGGCGACAGCCAGAATAAAGGCTGTTAATTGATATAAATCTAATCTTTCCTTTAATAGTGTGATGCCAAAAAACACTGTAATTAATGGGGTTATATAATAGCCCATACTTGCCTCGACAACCCGGTCAGAATTAACTGCCCAGATATAGACAAACCAGTTGACACTGATCAGTAGAGCACAAAAGGCAATCATGGCCAGGCTTTTGCCATCTTTGATCAACCCTGCCAGGCTGCTCCAGCTTTTTAAGGAATAAATAATACCTGCCACAAATACAAAGGACCAAAATATCCGATGCGCAAGTATCTCTTGGGCTGGAACCACCTCCAGCGCCTTCCAGTAAAGAGGAAGTATTCCCCAGGCAACAAAAGCGGCAAGTGCATAGCAAAGACCAACCAGTTTATCATCCAATACTTTAGCTGCGGGGTGGGACAAAAAGATCCGCTCCTTCCCCTTGAAAACCCACTTAACGAGGCGGGGATTATGGCCCGCCGCCTCGTTAGCCTCGTTATATCTTTTGCCAAATTATACACCCAAAGAGGCGCCTCCGGCAAGGGTAAAGCGGCGATAAGACACATAAACATATTTTAGCAAAAGGACGGCATTTTTGCCGCCCTTTTACCGCGATATGGATCGGTTGGGTGAGGAGGTGCCTTATGAGGCTTCAGTCGTCTCCATCAGCGACTTGACTACATTTGGATCCGCCAGGGTTGTGGTATCCCCAAGGGCGCGGCCCTCCGCAATATCCCGCAATAGCCGGCGCATAATTTTGCCGCTCCTGGTCTTGGGCAATTCCGCCATGAAAAAGAGGTCTTCAGGTCTGGCCATACTGCCGATCTTTTTTGATACATGCTCTTTCAGTTCTGGCCTCAGTTCCGTATTGGCCGGGATACCTTCTTTAAGGGTAACAAAAGCGGCAATAGCCTGGCCTTTAATTTCATGGGTCCTGCCAATTACCGCCGCCTCGGCCACATAGGGGTGGCTGACCAGGGCGCTCTCCACCTCCATTGTGCCAATCCGGTGGCCCGACACATTGATGACGTCATCTACCCGCCCCAGAATCCAGAAATAGCCGTCCTGGTCCCATTTGGCGCCGTCCCCGGTGAAGTATATATTCTCCCACCTGCTCCAATACTGGTCTACATACCTTTTATCATCTCCGTAGACCGTACGGAGCATGGCCGGCCAGGGGGATTTTAACACCAGGTAACCGCCGCTACCCATCGACACCGGCTGACAGTTTTCATCCACCACCTGAGCCTCAACTCCGGGGAAAGCAACAGTGGCTGAACCAGGTTTGGTCTCTGTAAGGCCCGGGAGAGGGCTGATCATGATCATCCCTGTCTCCGTCTGCCACCAGGTATCCACGATGGGACACCTTTCACCGCCAATAAACTTTCGATACCACATCCACGCCTCCGGATTGATGGGTTCCCCAACTGTCCCTAACAAACGAAGAGTAGAAAGGTCATGCCTTTGCGGCCACTCCGATCCCCACTTCATAAATGTCCTGATCGCGGTAGGTGCTGTATATAGAATCGTTACCCGGTATTTCTGAACGATCTGCCAGAAGCGATCCCGCTGTGGCCAGTCGGGAGCACCCTCGTACATCACAACTGTAGTGCCGTTAGCCAGGGGTCCATAGATGACGTAGCTATGGCCGGTAACCCAGCCGATATCGGCCGTGCACCAATAAATATCGTTCTCTTTAATGTCGAATACCATCTGGTGAGTGGCGGCAACACCGGTCAAATAGCCTCCGGTGGTATGCACCACTCCCTTTGGTTTGCCGGTGGTGCCGCTGGTGTACAGGATATAAAGCATGTCTTCCGCATCCATCGGTTCCGCCGGACACTCCGCTGGCATCTTGTCCATCAACTCGTGCCACCAGTAGTCCCTGCCTTCTTGCATAGGTGTTAGCCCATGGTTATTGACCCGCCGGACTACTACCACCTTCTCCACGCTGGGTGCTTCCCGAATGGCCTCATCGGTGTACTGTTTCAAGGGAACAATGCTGCCCCGCCGAAAACCGCCGTCGGCCGTAATCACCAGTTTAGCCTGAGCATCATTGATCCGATCCCGCAGGGCTTCCGCGCTGAAGCCGCCAAAAACCACGCTGTGGGGAGCACCAATGCGGGCGCAGGCCAGCATGGCGACAGCCGCCTCCGGAATCATGGGCAGGTACAGCATAACCCGGTCTCCCTTTTCTACCCCTAAAGACTTTAACCCATTGGCAAACCTGGCTACCTCGTTATAAAGCTCCTGGTAGGTTAAGGTTCTGGTATCCCCCGGTTCTCCTTCCCAGATGATGGCTGGCTTGTTTTTCCGGTCACCCAAAAGGTGGCGATCAACACAGTTGTAAGCGGCATTGAGCCGGCCACCAAGAAACCACTTGGCAAAGGGCGGTTTCCACTCCAGCACCTGATCCCATTTGCGGGCCCAGTCCAGGTTTTCGGCCTGAGCAGCCCAGAATGCCAGGGGGTCTTTCCTGGCTTCGTGGTAGATCCCCGGGTTATTTACATTGGCCAGACAGGCAAAGGCAGTTTCCGGTTTAAAGCAGCGTTTTTCCTCTAACAGGGATTCGATAGCTATTTCTGCGCTCATTACCCCGCCTGATTTCCTGACAGCCGGAAACCAGGCCCACCCCCTCTCTCACCTTTTTTCTGTTTTTGTACAATGCAAGGCTCCATCTGGTTATATATTTTGTTTATTCTGATATTTATGAAAATTATTGCTATTCTATTGCTTTTCTCGCCCCCCCCTATTCTAAGCCAAGGAACAGGCAGGATGGCCCCGCCTGTCCCTTTAAAGTAATGTTTCCGGTTTTGCTAGCAGTGCTGGTTAAGCCTTTACATTGGGACCTTGGCCTGAAGCAGCACCAGAAAGGGATTTTACCGCCTGCAAAACTAAGACTATACCCAGAACAAAGAGTGCAGCGGCAATGACTACCAGGAGCATATTTCCGGCAGCTAAATTGCGCTGGAGCAGCAATACCAGGGCGGTCAAGGTAACTGCAAACATAAATGCGCTTGGGATTGTGAGCATCAGATTGAGTTTGCCTGATTTCTTAAGCCAGACCGCAACCGCAATCAGGGCTAAAGCTGCCAGCAACTGGTTAGCCGCACCGAACAGTGGCCAAATTACAGCCCAGCCGTAAAAGGCCAACGCAGCCCCTGCCGTCACTGTAACGGCGGTGGCCACAAACCTGTTCGTCATTGGTGAGGCTTCGCTCTTACCTGATTCCGTGAAAAACTCCTGGAAGATGAACCTGCCCAAACGGGCGGCGGTATCTAAACTGGTCAGGGCAAAGGCCGAAATGGCTAATGCGCCAAACGTCTTGCCGACAGCATGGGGGATATTGAAAACCGTCAGGAAGGTACCCACGCCGTCAGCGAAGACGTTGATGGGTCCGCCTTTAAGGAGCTCAGTTAATTTAGGTCCGAGAAGGAATGCTGCAGTTGTCAAAGCCACCAGGGCCAAAACACCCTCGATCAACATCGAGCCATAGCCTATAGGTTTGGCGTCTTTCTCATTCTCCAGCTGTTTGGCGGTGGTGCCGGAGCTCACTAGGGAGTGAAAGCCGGATACGGCGCCACAGGCTACAATCACAAACAACATGGGGAAAAGAAACGTATTTCTGACCTCAAACCCGGCGAAAGGCGTCATTTGTAACGTGGGGTTAGTCAAGATTATGCCCAGCAATGCCCCGGCCAGGACAGCGTAGAGCAAGAAGGAGTTCAGGTAATCCCTGGGCTGCAAGAGCAGCCAGACCGGCAGCACCGAAGCAACAAATATATATGCGATCAAGATCACAATCCAGGTTTTGGCTGCAAGAGCAAGTGGGAAAAGGAACCCCATATAGATGCAAAATAGCAATAGGGCTACTCCGGCTACGGTTAAAACTGCCAGGCTTTGTTTTTTAGTATTGAGCAAGTAGCCAAAAGCCATCGCCAGGAAGATAAACAAAATGGACGCAGTACCTGTCGGAGGATTTGCCGCAAAGACATTAGCAGTGATATTCAAAAAGGCGGCGATGACCAGAATAACTGTGAGCCAGGCAAATACGGCGAACAGCTTTTTGCCAGTTTTGCCAACATTGACATCGATAATTTCGGCGATCGATCTTCCGCTGTGCCTTACTGATGCGAAAAGCGTACCATAGTCCTTGACCCCGCCGACAAAGATCGAACCAATAATAACCCATAATGCCACCGGCACCCAGCCAAAAATACTGGCGGCTATGGGGCCGACTATCGGTCCGGCGCCGGCAATGGAGGCGAAATGGTGGCCAAATAGAACCGGGGCTTTCGCAGGGCTATAATCCACCCCATCGTTCATAGTGACTGCTGGGGTTTTCCTGGTGGGGTCGATGCCCCATTGTTTTGCCAGCCAAGCGCCGTAGTAAACATAGGCAATTAGGAAGCAGATAATTCCGATAACTAACAACAAAATAGCGCTCACTAAACCTTCCCTCCCATTACTTTTTTCTATCTATCACCGACTAACAGGCCCTCGTAAAATTTTTTTACCTCCTTTCCCGCCGGATTACACAGGACCTGCCTTGATGATAAATCCAATACCATGAGCCTTACTTCCGCCCACCCGTATAAGTATATCTTATAAACCTTTCGATAGTTAAATTTTTCAATAATAGGTTTCAGTTCAGCGGCTAGAGGATTGGAGGCGAGCATCACGCCAGTGATTACAGTTTTCATGTGGTCCGGGTGAGGATTAACCAGTTGGCCGACAGCTTCTTTGAGCAGGTCCGACATTTGCACAATAATAGACTTATCTATCTCTTCGAACCCTTTGACAAGGCAGTGTTCTTCGTTATCTAGACGCCACAAGGATATTTTTTTGCTGCCGAAATATCTCTGGTTGGTTTGATAAAAGTGGGCATACAAATCCAGGTTAACCGGAAGGCCGGGAGGCTGCTCCTTCACATCATGGAACCTGCCGTATCGATCTCTTAATTTTGCCAAGTATAAATCCCTTATTATTGCCACCCTCCATCGATTATTTGTATCTTGAACGCGCTTGCATTATTGCTTTTTTCTTTTAAAATGACCCAAGCAAAAAACCAGGGCATCTTTCAGCAGTGAATATGTATTCTGCAGCGACAACAAATATCCTTTTTTTTTGTTATTTTTTTGAAACTAACTTGAGGCTCAAAAATCGCTATCACAGCCATGAGTTTGCTGCCAATTCTTTTAAATATCGCCAGAACAATTGTACCGAAAGCATTCCCCCATTTAAGGGGCAGGCTTTCGGTACATCACTTGTGCTCTCTATTTGTTTTCCAACAAAGCAAGCAATTCTTTTACTTCTTCGTCTTTCATCTTATAAGTATGTTCTCCGTCAACCGGGAACTGGCCCGTCCGCACATCCTCGGCATAGTCTTTAAAAGCCTTTACCAGAACCTCGCCTACGTTAGCATACTTCTTCACAAACTTGGGCGTAAAGTTATCATAAAACCCCACCATATCGGCATAGATCAGCAATTGCCCGTGGGTATAGGGTCCGGCCCCGATCCCGAGAATTGGGATGCCAGCTCTTTCGGTAATGGCCTTGCCAACTGCGGAGGGCACTCCTTCGACCAGAATACTGAAGGCTCCCGCTTCTTCTACAATCTTGGCCTGGTTAACCAGTTTCAGCGCGTCCCCGGCACTGCGGCCCTGTGCCTTGTAACCCCCGATCTGGCCCATGAATTGGGGGGTTAAGCCGATATGAGCCATAACCAGGATTCCAGCCTGCTGGATGGCCTTTATTCTGCTGGCGATCATTGGGCCGCCACCTTCTAACTTGACAGCATCCACCAATGCCTCCTTAACAAACCTGCCGGCATTGGCAATGGCCTGCTCGTCGGAAGCCTGATACGACATGTAGGGCATATCCCCGACGATAAAGGTATTCGGCGCGCCTCTTCTTACTGCCTGGCAGTGGCGGATCATGTCGTCCATGGTCACCGGAAAGGTGGTGTCGTAACCAAGGCTGACCATGCCCAGGGAGTCGCCGACTAAAATCATGTCTACTCCCGCTTTTTCCTGCATCTTGGCAGTGAGATAGTCGTAGGCTGTCAGGTAAACAATCTTTGTGCCGGACGCAACCATCTGGTTAAAATCATGAATAGTCTTTTTTGCCATTGCACACACTCCTCCAAAATAATTTTCAGCTAGGTCCCCGCCAGCAGCAGGCAGGGAATGCAGCTTATGCTGCACTTTATAGCTAGCTGAGCCGCTTCTTAACTGCATCGACGCTTCTATCTTACCACATCCGGGTATGTTTTTGTCCAGATTATTCTAATCCGGAAAGCGGCAGGAAATTATTCCCTTTGCCGAATCCTGATTCCGGCCCATTCTTCGTAGCATTTGACTACCGAACAGACATCTTCCTCAGCCAGCCCCTTATTCAGTGCAATCCTGATCACCTCTCTGGCTGCCGCAAGAACCGGGGTCGGAACCTCCAGCTCCTTGGCCAGGTCATAGGCCAATCCCAGGTCTTTATAAAGCATGGCTGTCCCAAAGGCTGGACTAAAATCACGCTTAACTATTTTGGGGGTTTTTGTTTCCAGCATCCCGCTCCGCGCTCCGCCGCCGGCAACAACCTGGGCAAAGGTTTCCGGATCGATACCTGCTTTAGTGGCAATCGTAAGCCCTTCGGCCACAGAAAGAAGATTTATTGCCAGCATCACATTATTTGCAATCTTGGCATAGGATCCAGTTCCGCTCTGGCCCATGTAAAAGGCCTGCTTACCCATAACATGGAAAAGAGGCAGGCAGTCCGAAAAGACTTCTTTTTTTCCTCCTGCCATGAACGTAAGCTTGGCTTCTCTGGCTTGCACACCACTGCCGGTCACCGGTGCATCCAGGATCTCGATTCCATAGCGCGGCAGTTCCTGGGCCAGTTTGATGCTGGTCTTAGGCGATATTGTGCTGCTGTTGATAACGGTCAGAGCAGGAGCGGCCCCCGCCACCACCCCTTTTTCTCCCCAAAGTACCTCCTGTACTTCGGCATCGGCTTTAACCATGATGATCACAACTTCGCTGTCTCTGGCTACATCGGCAGGAGAGGCGGCAATTTTTGCGCCCTTCTCCGCCAGCGGTTTGGCTTTGCTTAAGGTACGGTTATAAACCGTCATCTCATAACCGGCATTTAACAAGTGTCCCGCCATGGGGCCGCCCATGATGCCAAGCCCGATAAAACCTATCTTTTTCATAGCCTTTCCCTTCCAAAGCAGTTTTTTAATGTCCTTGCTTATTTAGGCAGGTGTGATGTTGTTGTCCATCCCCTTTTCCCTTCGCTGTTTAAGATAGACCAGGGCAATAATCAACAGTCCTGATATGCTGGTGATAAACTCAGGGACAAAAAGGGCAATTCCCGCAGCCATCATCAACACTCGCTCGACGATGTTCAGGTTTTTAATAAAATATCCCTGCAGCCCTGCTGCAAAAGCCGGCATGGCAATCAACAGGCCCGCCACAAAAAACACAGTCTGCCAAAGGCTGTCTCCTTTTAATAAGATTTCCGGGAAGTAAATAAATGTAAAGGGCAAGATAAAGATCATCAGGCTGTACTTGACCCCGGCCCATCCTGTCTGCATCGGGTCGGCCTTGGCAATAGCCGCGCCGGCATAGGCTGAAACACACACCGGCGGCGTTACATTGGAAAGGCCGGAAAACCAGAAAGCAACCAGATGAGCAATGACAGGGTCTACTCCAAACACTACCAGTCCCGGGACGACAATTAAGGATAAAAGAAGATAGGTCGCTGTTTGGGTGGCTCCCATCCCGATGAAGATCCCGACAATTCCGGTTAAGAAGATGCTGAAAAAGAGGATTCCGCCTGAAAGAGAGACCACTAGTTCACCAAACTTAGTCCCCAGCCCTGCCAGGACAATACCTCCCATAATAATGCCCAACATGCCGATAACAGCACCTACGGATACGTTTTGTTTGCCTCCTAGTTCCAGGGCATCTAAAATATCAGTAAATCCCATCCTGGTTTCTTTTCTGGCCCAGCTCAATACTATACAGGCGATGATGGCCCAAAAGGCAGCCAGGGCCGGTGAATAACCCAGAATTAAAAAGACCGCTATTATGGCCAGAGGAATAAAAAATACCCAGCCCTCTTTCATGGTTTCTTTAAAAGTGGGGATTTCATCATCAGGCAAATTGCCCACATTATAACGCTTGGCCTCGAAATGCACCGCGCAGCCAACCCAGTAAAAATAGAGCAAGGCAGGAATTATGCTCATTAACGCAATTTTGGCGTAAGATGTTTCCGTCAGTGTAGCCAAAAGGAAGGCGCCTGCCCCCATTACCGGCGGAAGGAACTGCCCGCCGGTAGAGGCCGCCGCCTCTATCGCCCCTGCCGTATGAGGCCTAAAGCCGACCCGTTTCATCATGGGGATGGTAAAAGCTCCTGTTGCTACAACGTTTGCCACCGAACTGCCGCTGATCGACCCAAAGAGGGCGCTGGCAAGAACGGCTACCTTCGCCGGCCCGCCAACCCAACCCCGGGTTAATGACAAGGCCAGTCTGATAAAAAATGTGCCGGCTCCGGATTTCTCGAAAAAGGCGCCTAAAATAATAAAAGGCAAAACAAATACGGCAAAGGTATGGGTAATCAGCCCAAAGATCCCCTCCATGGTGCTGTAGTTAAACTCAACAATCCGATCAATGCTGAAACCCCTGTGGGCCAAGACACCAGGGAGGTAAGGCCCAAATAAAAGCTGCAAGAAAAAGACCAGGCCCACAGCTAGCAGAACATTGCCCATTACCCTCCTGGTAGCCTCAAAAACTAGTACTATCGCTATCCAGCCAAAAAAAGTGTCCCAAAATGTTGGGAAACCAATGCGGACGCTGTTATATTCCCTGAACTCCAGTATCCAGTAACCACACACGATTACAGTAAGTGCAATTAAAACGATGTCATAAAAGGGAACCTTATTCCCTCCGCCCTTGCCGCGCGCCAAGGGATAAAGCATAAAGCATAAAAGCAGGTTAAACATGATATACATGCCCCTGGTAACCTCAGTGGCTACCAGACCAATCCCCGCCGAATATAAAAATACCAGGGAAAAGGCAATTGCCATCCAGCGAAATGCAGGCTTCCATAACCCTTGCAGTTTTCTTGTTTCCATGTCAACTAAACTCCTTCGCCGCTATTTTTGCTGCGGAGATGCCTGCGTAACGCAAGCATCTCCGACAACATCAGCTGATTACCTGATCCCTTTTTTATCAAAATACGCTTTGGCCCCTGGGTGAATGGGGGGTCCGAGAGCTTCGAAGTTTTTGGAATCCGGTATCATTTCAGCCCAAAGCGGGTGACCTTGCACCAAGCGAGCCCTGTTGGCGGGATCTAGCATGACCTCCATGATTCTTTCTACTATGTGAGCAGGGACTTTGTTGTTGGCGATCATATAGATAGCAACAATAGGCACCTGCACGTCCTCGGTCATACCCCTGTACATAGTCCTGGGCAATTTACCCCTGGTATAGAACGGCATTACCCGTTGAAGCACATCCATTTCCTGATCGGAAAAAGGGAGCACTCTGATGTTTGAAGTATGGGAAAGCTCAGTTATAGATGCGTGGGGCGCGCCGCTGGTCCCTATTGCTGCCACCCTTCTCTCCCTTAAAGCGAAAGGCGCGTCTGCAAAAGCCAGGAATTCCTGCACACCGCCAAGATCCAAAGCATTTAAGATCAAGTTGGAATGAAATTGGGCACCGGAACCGGCAGGGCCAACTGCTATTCTTCTGCCCTCTAAATCAGACATTTTTGTAAAGCCCGATTCTTGCAGAACCGTAAAATAATGCGGGCTGTCGTAGGCTTTAACCATTCCAGTTACAGATCTGCCCAAGGCACCCCGGCCGGCATATGTTCCTTTAGCGTGCCAGATCTCATAGACCAGGGCGCTGTGGGTCAAACCAAAATCAAACTCACCCCTGGCAACTCTGGTGGCATTATCCACGCCGCCGCCGGAAGCAACGTTGGTCACGTTTATTTCAGGGATCTTTTCGTTCAACAGGGAGGCCAGGGCGCCAACCATATAAAAGAAAACGCCGCCCGGCGCACTGCCGCCGAAAGATATTTGCAGTTTTCTACCCGGGGTTGGAGCCGGGGCTGGTGCCGGAGCAGGAGCCGGGGCCGGAGCCGGTGCCGGTGCTGGCGGTCTTATTGCCCCAGGAGCTGCCGGTGCCGGTGCTGGAGTCGGGGTCGGTGCCGGAGTCGGGGCCGGTGCCGGAGTCGGGGTCGGTGCCGGAGTCGGGGTCGGTGCCGGAGTCGGGGCCGGTGCCGGAGTCGGGGCCGGTGCCGGAGTCGGGGTCGGTGCCGGAGTCGGGGTCGGTGCCGGAGTCGGGGCCGGTGCCGGAGTTGGAGCTGGAGCCGGTGCCGGTGCCGGAGTTGGTGCCGGAGCCGGTGCCGGTGCCGGTGCTGGAGCCGGAGCCTGAGTAACTGGCTGGCCACAGCCGCCTAAAGCAAACACCATCAATACCGTTAGCAAGACGAGAACCAGCATGCCAATAAATTTTTTCCAATTTTTCATAGTATCCAATCTCCCTCCCTAAGCCAAATTATTTTGATACCACCTGCGAGCGCAGAAAATAAGCCCTGCCGATCCCTCCTTAATCTATTTTTTCTGTCCTTCAACACCGACATCCCATCGTGTTCTGTGATTATTTAAATTATAAAAGAGTCTTGGCCCGGTAACATCTGTCCCCTGGAGGTTTTTCTCTTATTTAAAATGAATTCTGATAAATAATCTTAACATCCTCAACCGAAAGCTTACGGATCGCGTTAGACAACAGCCTTTGCTCCGCGTGCCCGGCAATTGCCCACTGATCTACTCTCGATCTGTCGGTTATATCAAGGTCTGTCAAGCTAACCGGCAGGTTGAGCTTTTTCAGGAAATTTCTGATTGCGACCAGAGATAATCCGGATGCCTCCCGGGTCGTCAATCCGGTTATATTTTCTCCCATAGCTTCGGCCATCAAAGCAAACCTTTCCGGTGCGGCAACCATGATATAGTCAAAGCATGCCAGCATGAGACAAGTTAAACTGGGACCGTGGGGAACATGATACTCTCCGCCAATCGGATAGGCCAATGCATGAACAAGGCTTGTGCCGGAATTGTTTAAAACCAGAGCGGACATTAAGGACCCCAACGCCATATTATACCGCGCATCTAGGTTTTCTCCGTCGGCAAAGGCCGGGCCTAAAGATTCCGCAATCAGGCTCATTGAGCGCAGGGCAATACTGTCGGTTAATGGATTAGCCCCTTTCGATACAAAGGGTTCGGCGGCATGGATAAAGGCGTCGATTCCAGCATTGGCTGTGACAACAGGCGGGCAACTTACCGTCAGGAGCGGGTCGACGATAGCCGTATTAGGCAAGAGGGCCATGGAAGCCACTGCTTTTTTAACACTTGTCTCTTCATCTAAAAAAATAGCGTGTTTGGTCACTTCCGCGCCTGTTCCTGCAGTTGTCGGAATCATGATTGTCGGCTTCCCGCGGTTGGGCACTTTCTCTTTGCCAAAGTAATCGCGCACCCGCAGGGGATTTGTCAATAAGGCTGAAGCCATTTTGGCCACATCCAAAACGCTGCCCCCACCCATGCCGATAATTACGTCTGCCTTCATTTCCCTGGCTACCAGCGCCACCTCTTCCGGGATATAAGCAGAAGGTTCGGGGGTATTCCTGCCCTGGATATTAAGCTCTACTTCAATGGATTCCGCTTTTAACAACGACAAGGCTCTATCTGCCAGACCGGTCTTCTGGACATTGGGACCTGTCACAAGCAATACCCGGCTGGCCCCCAGTTTTTTAGCCTCGATCCCGACTTGTTCAAAGGTGTTCATGCCAAATATGATTGTTGGCGTTCTGAAATTGATTGTTTGATACATAGCTTTTCTCCTTTGACTTTTATGTAGGTATTGTTGGAGCCTGACATCCATGCGGGTAATGAGCAGCTCCGGCAGCCGATCTGAGCCGGCTTTCTTCTTTCTTACACCTCCCCTGGCATTTTAAAGTAGGCTGCCTTATATCAGATATAGTGTGGTCTGATAATCTGACAGCTTTTACAATAATTATAGAATTGCGCCCATTCATTTGTAAATACCCAAGCATGGTATCAGCGCAAAAATATTTTCTGCCTACAGGCGCTCAGCCTCTTGCCGCAAATGGCAAAAGCTGCGCGTCATATATAATTCTTGCAGCAGAATCAAGTGCTAACCGAAAAGATTTTTATGAATATCCAGCAAATGCTTTAAGGTCAGCTTTTCTGCCAGAGCAGGATTTCGATCCCTTATGGCGCTAAGAATCTCCTCGTGCTCATTCCGGTAGCGGTCGACACGACCTTTTTTTTGCATGCTTTTTACTTTGAGATTGCCCCAAAGCTTACTCATGCGCTCATTGTTAATACTTTCCTCAAATCTATAAAGAACTTCGTTGTTTGCCGCCTTTGCAATCAAAAGATGAAATTTCCGGTCCAATTCCTCAAACTCGTCAATTTCCGAGGGACTCAATTCTTTGGCTGAAGCAACAACTCGTTCAATTTCCTCTAAATCTTCTTTTTTGGCCCTCTGGGCCGCAAGTCCGGAAAGCCGCGGCTCAATGAGAATGCGCGCTTCAAATATCTCCGTTGGACTCACGCTCTCTTCCAGTTGATCAATCAAGGTATTCTCGTTATCGACACGATTGATATTATTTACATAAGTACCGCGACCGGCTCTCATTTCAATGTAACCAAGAATTTCAAGGGATGTTAAGGCCTCTCGAATTGTAGAACGGCTAACCCCAAAGATTTTACACAACTCTCGCTCGGAAGGAAGTCGCTCGCCAACTTTTAATTTCTCATGCTGAATTAACATCTTTATCTGCTCAGCAACCTGCACATGCATTTTTTCATTCTTAATCGGAGTAAACATATTATATCATCTCCCTATGTCAGGCAGCCTGACCACCTGAAGCAGATTCAACTTTTTTCAATTCTATCTGACAGTGCATTACTTATTCTATACCATGCAAAAAATTCCTTTTCCAGCTCAATCGGTCTTTTTGCCGGACACCACCGCATGCCCTCCGAATTCATTGCGCAAAGCAGCCACGACCTTCCCGGCGAAACTGTCCTCCTGCAAAGACCGGAAACGCATCAGCAGGGAAGTGGTAATCACAGGCGCCGGGACCTGCATTTCCAGGGCGGTTTGAGCAGTCCACAGGCCCTCGCCGGAAGAATGCATTACCCCCCGGATTTTTTCCAGGTTTGCATCTTTTGCCAGGGAACGGGCCAGTAATTCGATCAGCCAGCTGCGGATGACCGAACCGTTGTTAAACAGGCGGGCAATCTCCTCCAGGTTAAGGTTAAACTGGCTCCTGGCCAGGATCTCGAACCCTTCGCCAATGGCTTGCATCATGCCATATTCGATGCCATTGTGGATCATCTTCACAAAATGGCCGCTACCGTTTGGCCCTACGTGCAAGTAGCCGTTTTCCACACTGATATCACGAAAGACCGGTTCCAGGTAATCAAATGCTTCCTTTTCCGCCCCCACCATTGCGCAAACCCCATGCCGGGCGCCTTCCACTCCCCCGCTGGTCCCTACATCCACAAAACTAAGCCCTTTATCCTTAAGCATTGCTGACCGCCGCAGGGTGTCCTTGTAGTTGGAGTTACCACCGTCAACGATAATATCCTGCGGTGAAACAAGAAGCACCAGCTCATTTAGCAGGTGGTCAACCGTTTCTCCTGCCGGCACCATGATCCATATTACCCGCCTTGGTGCCAACCTCCTGACCAGTTCAGGAAGAGAGTTAACCAGTTCAATCCCCTCTTCAGTCTTTTCCCGGCCGGGGTCGTATCCGATCACCCGATGGCCATGGCCTGCCAAATTCAATGCCAGATTGTAACCCATTTTGCCTAAACCCACGATGCCTATTTGCATCAATTTCCCTCCTAAATATAGTCTACAAGTTATTAAAGGAATTCCGGGGACGGGCTGTAAATTAAGGAAACACTTACTTTCACGGGTAGCTTCCTCGATAAGGCCAGTGATTGCAATGCTTTTTGGTATAATTATCAATAATTATACCGCATATTCTATACTAGGACCAGTTTGTTTCGTAGCTTTTAAAGCATGATTTGTGGGAGGGGCAGGGTGAGGGGAAGGTAAAAAAAAATTGGCGTTGAATTACTTCTGAAAATATCTGCCTGGGAGGGATCGGGCATGGCCACACCGGTTATCCCGCTGTACAATTTCTCGGACCCGAAAAATTACCGATTTACCCTTGACTTGGCACGGAAAGAACTGGCTGCCGGCTGCCCGATGGAAAAAGCCGCCTGCAGCGGTTGTCTTTTCGACAGCAGCCTTTCCGCTTTTAACATCACCATGCTGAACCACCCTTTTACAATTTCTTATCCCGCAGGGCAGGTAAAATACTTGGGCAGCGAACTGGAGCCGCATTTTGTCTTCCAGTTGGTAATGCTGCACTATCTTAACAGGGCTGACGGGGTTTCGCTGACCCAAAGTTACATCTCCTACCGCCTATTATCAGGCGGAAACAGTTACGATGCTGCGTTTCAAAAAAGAGCTGTGCAGCCGCTGGCGGATGTCTTCGGCTCCTGTCCGGAAAAGCTTTTTGCCGCAGCTACGCTCTTAGGCGGGCAGCCCTATAAAAAAAACTCAGTCAGCGGAACACTCCTGTATCTTTTCCCCCGGGTTCCGCTCCTGTATCGTGTCTGGGCCAGTGATGAGGAATTTCCCGCCGGTGCCAATATTCTTTTCGACTCTACAGCCAATCACTATCTGCACACCGAAGACCTGGCCGTCGCCGAAAACGTGACAGAACTGCTGATTCAAATTCACCGGACGCTGGCCTAGGACATTGTTGATTTAGCCTTTTGAGATCAAACCACCCTATAATTATCAAATTAACCACGTTCATAGTTACCTTAAATGGTGTTATTATAAAACTATAATGAACCTATAAGAGGTGTTTCTCATGGCAAATCTGACAATACGCAACATTCCAGAAGGTCTGCTAATAAATTTGCGCAAATTGTCTCAAAAAGAAAGAAGAAGCTTAAACAGCGAGGTGCTTGTGTTACTAGAAAAAGGCGTGATGCAAGACGACTTGGGAATAAACAGCGACACTATTTCCATGCAGGCTCAAATTGAATTATGGAGCAAGTTGGCTGGAGAATGGGAAGATTCGCGTCCAGCGGGGGAAATTATAGATGATATTTTATCCCGCCGCACACATGGTCGAGAGGTGGAATTATAGCTGTGGTCATCCTTGATACGGACGTTTGCATTTCATTGCTTCGCGGCAATCGAAAGGTGATTGATACCGTAAACATTTTGCAGGAGAAGTTTCAGTTTCGTTTATGAACGTGGCTGAACTTTTTTATGGTGCAGAAAAATCCGCGAATCCAAAAAAAAATAATGCTGTTGTGGAGCAATTTCTGCTAACAGTACGCACGATCAATTCAAGTCGAAACATAATGCAGGGGAGGTCAAGGGGACGGGGTTCTTGGGAGGTCAAGGGGACGGGGTTCTTGACACATTACTGGGAGGTCAAGGGGACGGGGTTCTTGACACATTACCAGTTTTGGATTAATGTAGCAAAGAGGTGTTGTTTGTGCCAAGACAGGCCAGGGAAAAGAGCTATAGCTGAATTTATCACATTTTTTCAAGAGGAATCAACCGGCAAAACATCTTTGAAGACGGGGAAGATACCCAGAAGTTTCTCGATGCTTTGCAGCGCTATAAAGAAATCAGTGCCTATAGTCTATATGCATACTGTTTAATGGGTAACCACGTTCACCTGTTGCTGCAAGTCGGCGTTGAACCAATCGCACAGTTCATGCGCAGGATATGCGGCAGTTATGTCTATTGGTACAATTTAAAAGTGAGCCAATTGAAAATTATTTGTAAAATCAAAAGCGGGCCTGAATTACAAAAGATGGAGAAGACGCAAAGGAATATTTATCTTAAAAAGCTCAAGGATGAATACAACCTTTCAATCAGGCAGATCGCAAGACTAACAGGGATTAACCGGGGCATTGTTTGCCGGGCATAAATATGACTGTCGGAAATGTGTCAATAACCCCGTCCCCTTGACACCCCCCCTTGACACCCCGTGCAGGCATAAATAACTAGTATTTCCCATCGCCTGCCGGACTTGGTAAAACAAACCTTCCGAAACCTGGCCAGAGGCCCCGGTTTTATTTGGGGATGCCCCCCGGCACAGTAAGACGGCCAGCGGAATTGTTAAGAGAGTAGTTGCCGCCATGGTCGCCATTGCCGCAACCCAGCCAAAAGCACTGATAATTGCCTGGGAGAGGGGCGCAAACAAAAATTGACCAAAGGAACCGCCGGCATTGATAAAGCCTCCGGCAAAGGCGCGGCGCTTTGGATCCAACTGCTGGGCGCTGGAGCCAATTAAGACGGAAAAGCTGCCGGCTCCCGCACCTGCCGCTGTCAATACTCCCAAAGTAAGCATGAGAGACCATTCGGACTGCACCAGCGTTGTGAGAGCAAGACCGCTTGCCAAAAGAAAAGCGCCGAAAACAATCACGTGAAATGAGCCTTTCTTGTCGGCGATTGCCCCAAATATGGGCTGCACCAGTCCCCACACAAACTGGCCTACCGCCAAGGCCAGGCTGATCGAAACAATCCCCAGGCCAGTTGATTCGTCAATCGGCGCAATAAAAAGCCCCGTTGACTGGCGGGCACCCATGGTAATCATCAAAATTGCGGCAGCGCTCAGCATTACCAGCCAAGCTGAGGCGGCCTTCGGCTTTGCCTCCATCCCTACTTTATCCTCCCAAGGATCAGTCTAATGCGTCCAGGTTTTTTGGACAACCTGGATCTATAATAATAAGTATACCATCCAATTAACTTTTGCGAACACCTCTCCTGATAATTCATTTAAAGGCAGACAAGGCAGCGGTTCTCGAAAGGGCTCAGCCGGAAGTTTATATAAAAAAAAGGCTCAACTATCAGCTGGCAGCTTTAGGTTGAGCCATAACCGCATCTATATTCCTATTCCCCTTCATTGCATAATTCAAAAACCTTTTCAGCGGCACCAGGCACAGAGCGAACCAATCCAAGTCCTGTCAGATAAGCCAGATAATAGGTCCACCTTGGTTTATCTCCTGCTAAAAATGCCAGCCTTCGCTTGACATACAACCGGCCCCACCTGCTACCCTGTCAAAGTTGGGTTGCTAAAAAAGTCGAGCAGTTCTTCAATTTCTAGTATTACAATCTTCTCTTTATCTTTTTTTATAATCCCTTTTGAGCAAAATTTGTTTAAAATATTAGTAACAGTAACTCTATGTAAGCCAGCAATGTCGGCAATCCCTTGATGAGTAAGTCTAAAATAGACTACATACTTATCATTACCGATTCTCTCTCCATTTTGTTTTGCTAACATGTACAGTAATTTAGCCACACGAAAGGTTGGTTCATTAACGCAAAGATCTTCAATTTGGGATGTTAAAACCCTTATCTTTTGTGCCAAAATTTTATGTATAATCTTTAATATCTCAGGATTTGTGGCTGCTAAACTATAGAGTACATTTTCCTCAAGAAAATAAATCTCACAGGTTTCTGTAGCAATAATCTTATTCCTACTGGGCTTTCCATGAAAAACTAAACACTCTCCCACGAAAATCGGAGCATTCATATACCAGATCGTTTTTTCAAATCCATGAGCAGTATAATTTGACATCTTAATTTGTCCCTTGTATAAGAAAGGCAATTTCTTAAGAACTTCTCCGCAAGCAACAATGATTTCCTTTTTTTGAAACAATTTTTTTTCACCATATTTAATAATTAGTTCGCAATCTGGAATATCAATGTTAATTAACGGAGAAGTCAATAAAAGATATTTATCATCAAGCGAATCATTACAGTTCATGGCCTCCACCTCTTTATTATTGAGTAGACGTATCTAACCTCTTCCCTCGTTACGGCGCCTGCCCCGGAGTTCTGTTCTTTTTCAGCGTCCGGAAGCCTTCTTTCACTGTCTCCTCATTCAACAATAGCGCAAGGTCGGTTGCCATTAAACTACCATTCCCTGGCAAAGAGCAGGGTTCTTATCAATTATACTTTACATTATTCCAATCAATTTCCAGTAGGGATACGCAATTAGAACTATAAAAATGAGACTAAGCAGCATTCTTGGAGCCAATACTTTAATCATGTATTTCATGGAAATATAACCAAAGCTATATACATACAACAACAGAGCATATTCATATGGAAATAAATATTGATCGAGGCCTTGCAAAAAGGTATAGACAACAGGCAGCGGGGAAATTCCTGCTTTTAAAGCCATCTCCACTAATGGGCCAGTAAAACTTGCTGTTGCTGCAAGCGGTGTAAGAATAAAATTCAAGAAAACTCCAAAACCCCAAACAGCTGCCAGGGTATGTAAATCACCACCACCAGTCAGATATGGGAACAGCCCGTTGGCAATCCATTTACTTGCTCCTACAGCCGACCCCACATCACCAATGGACATTGCTCCGGCAACGAAAAGCACGATCCCAAAATTCACTTTGCTAAGCTTTTCATGATTCAAAAGATTTATGCCCGGAATAAAGCATACTCCGCAGAGCAGTAAAAATATCCACGCCGGATCTATCTTATGATAGGTATTCGTGAGCAGTGCAATAATAAGAATACCCATTAAAGCCAAAACAGTCTTTTCCTGGGACGCCATGCTCCCCAACTCATCATACTTTTGTTTTATAACATCCTTTGCTTCTATCTGTTTATCAGGCTTCAATAAAAGTATAACTAATCCAAGGCATAAAAATGTCCATATAATCCAAAGAATAAAGTTGTGATAAGCATACTGAGACCAAGTAATGGTTTGCTGGGTAATCTTACTAAGTACGCCTGAAGCCAACACAATATGGGCACCACCTGTTTGATAAGAAAAGGCTGGATTTGTAACAGCGAAAAAGGCTGTTAGCATTACAGCGGTCGCAGCTCTTGATTTGACTGATAGATTTAGGGCCTGACAGATACCAATAGCTATGGGCGTCAACACTGCCATCTTCCCCATGGCTGACGGAATAAAAGGCGCAATTATAAGTCCCGCAAGCGTAATTCCTAACAATAAACCCTTAAATGAACCGCCGGTCTTTAAGATGGTAAAATAAGCGATTCTTTTTGCTAGCCCAGTAGTAATAATAACAGAACTAAAGATAACTCCCCCAAGGACGATCCATGGAATAGTTGTAGTCCAAGGATTAAATGCTACTTTCGGATTACCTAAGCCGGCAATAATATAAAATACAGGCAGCATTATAGCAACAGCAGTCTCGGACACAGTTTCTAATAACCAAGCAAGGATGGCCCAAATAGTAATTGCAAAGAAAACCTGCATAGCCCATGTAACCCCTGCTGATTGGGGAATAAGAAATGCCAAAAATGGTACTATCAGGGTTATCAGCCACTTAACCAATACGCCTTTATTAGCAGAAAATGTGCTAGGGATATGCTCCTTGGGAGACTGAATTAACATCCGTGTAAATGGGAATAATCTCCATATAGAATAAGATGGAGGTTATGAAATGAGACAATCAAAAAACATTCTCACGGACAAGGAAATGGAGCTGGTCCGTCTGCTAATGCA